>Ga0207671_10000206_pt1 | contig 89176 bp, 86 predicted proteins | sample KBSC24metaG_FD_184352 | JGI IMG/M metagenome (GOLD analysis project Ga0207671, IMG submission 184352) | Corn rhizosphere microbial communities from Kellogg Biological Station, Michigan, USA - KBS C2-4 metaG (SPAdes) (version 2) | ecosystem: Host-associated > Plants > Roots > Rhizosphere > Soil...
ATCGCATCGCGGTCTCCGTGGAGGGCGACGCCGCCTACAAGGCGCGCCTCCACTTCACCGAGACGCGGCCCGACCGCACCACCGCCGACGCGCTGGCCGCGGCGGCGGCCGAGATCGTCGACACCGTGTCGGCCTCGACGATCATCTGCTTCACCACCTCCGGCTCGACCGCGCGCCGCATCGCGCGCGAGCGGCCGGCGGTGCCGCTGCTGGTGCTCACGCCCAAGCTCTCGGCCGCCCGCAAGCTCGGCCTGCTGTGGGGCGCCCACGCCGTGCACACCCGCGACGTGGCGAGCTTCGAGGAGATGGTGGCCAAGTCCAAGCGCATGGCGCTGCGCGCGCGCGTCGCCAATGCGGGCGATTCGGTGGTGCTGATGGCGGGCGTGCCGTTCGGGACGCCGGGCTCGACCAACGTGCTGCACGTGGTGCGGCTGACCGGGGACGAGCTGCGCAACTACAAGGCCAGCGAGGACTGACGGTAAATCCTCCCCTTCCAGGGGAGGTGGCACGCCGCAGGCGTGACGGAGGGGTGGAGGCGGACGTCCCGCCTGCCTCAAGCGGTGCCACCCCTCCACCACCGGCTTCGCCGGCGGTCCCCCTCCCCTTGCAGGGGAGGATTCAGAGGAGGCCCAGGCGCTCCAACTCGGCCCGCAGCGTCGCGGCATCGCGGAACCGGTGCCCGACCAGCCCCGCCCGCTCGCCCGCCTCGACATTGTCCTGCCGGTCGTCGATGAACAGCGCCTCGCCGGGCGCCAGGCCGAAGCGCGCCAGCGCCAGCGCGTAGATGGCGGGATCGGGCTTGATCAGCTTCACCTCGCCCGAGACGACCACGTCGCGGAAGCGATCGAACAGAGTCGCCTCGCGCGCCCGGAAGGACGGCCAGAATTCGTGGCTGAAATTGGTGATGGCGTAGAGCGGCACGCCCGCCGCATCGAGTTCGGCGACCAGATCGGCCATGCCGGGCAGCAGATCGCCGATCGTCCCGTCGAACTCGGCGCCCCAGCGGCGGATATTCTCCGCCTCGTCCGGGTACAGCGCGATCCGCTCCGCCGAGGTCTCGGCGAAGTCGCGGCCGGCATCATGCTGGGTGTGCCATTCGAGCGTCAGCACCTCGCCCATCAGGCGATCGAGGCGCGCGCTGTCGGTCACGTGCCGCGCGAAGAGGGCGCGCGGGTTCCAGTCGACAAGCACGTTGCCGACGTCGAAAACGACCTTGGTGGGGCGCGCCGCGAACGGCGCCCCCATGCTTCCAGGCGCCGGCGCTGTGACGCCGGCCACCCGAATCAGCCCTGGCGGGCCTTGAAGCGGCGGTTCGTCTTGTTGATGACGTAGGTGCGGCCGCGACGACGGATGACGCGGTTGTCGCGATGACGCCCCTTGAGCGACTTGAGCGAGTTACGGATCTTCATGGCTGACGCCCTGCTTCTCTTCTGTGGGGCGTGAGCCCTGGAAAAACGAGGCGCCCGCCTATGCAGGAACGCCGCCTGAGTCAAGGGAGTCTCCGGGCCGCCTCTTCGTTCAGCCGTTGGAAAGCGGCGGCGAATGAAGCAAAAGGTGCCATCGGAACGTTCTGTCCCCAAGCCCGCGCCCGTCCCGATTTGCGCGGCCATATGAGAGGCTTGCCATGATCCAGTCGCGAATCCCCCTCCGCCTCGCTCTCGCGCTCGGCGGCGCGCTCGCGCTGGCCGGCTGCACCACCACCAATCCGGTGCAGGTCACCCGCTTCCATCTCGCCCAGCCGATCGCGCCGGGCAGCTTCTCGATCGAATCGATGCCGGCGATGGGCCCGGGCTCGCCGATGGCGCCCGACAGCATCGAGCTCGGCACCTATAGCGACATCGTGGCCGGCGAACTGACCCATCTCGGCTTCACCCGCGCCAGCGGCCCGGGCGATTCCGAGCTGACCGTCAGCGTGATGGTCGATCGCGGCACGCGGCGCGATCCCAATGCGGGCGGCTCCTCGGTCAGCTTCGGCATCGGCGGGGCGAGCTTCGGCCGTCACACCGGCTTCGGCGGCGGCGTCGGCACCACCGTGCCGATCGGCCAGCAGGAGCATTTCATCGTCGGCACGCGCATGCAGGTGCAGATCAAGCGCCACTCGGACGGCACCGCCATCTGGGAAGGCCGCGCGATGACCGAGGCCAAGGGCCAGTCCCCGGACGCGTCGCCGCAGGCCGCCGTGGCCAAGCTGGCCCGCGCCTTGTTCACGGGCTTTCCGGGAGAGTCGGGGCGCACTATCACGGTGAAATGACGATCCGCATCTCCTCCGCTTTCGACAGCGGCAACATCCGCCTGACCGGCATCCTCGACGACCGCATCACGCTCGAAATCGCGCGCGACAAGGATTCGGACTTCTACCAATGGTTCCACTTCCGCGCGCTCGGCGTGCGCGGCAAGCGGATCACCTACGAGATCGGCAATGCCGGCCAGTCGGCCTATCCGGACGGCTGGTCGGGCTATCACGCCTGCTGGTCGGAGGACCGGGTGACGTGGCGCCGCGTGGCCGACACCCACTATGACAAGGGCACGCTGCGCTTCACCCACACGGCCGCGGGCGACGCCATCTGGTTCGCCTATTTCGCGCCCTATTCGATGGAGCGGCACAACGACCTCGTCGCCCGCATCGCCGGCCGGCCGGGCGTGACGCTCGCCTCGCTCGGCCAGACGCTCGACGGGCGCGAGGTGGATTGCCTGACGCTCGGCGAAGGGCGCAAGCAGGTGTGGCTCTACGCCCGCCAGCATCCCGGCGAATCGATGGCCGAATGGTGGATGGAAGGCGCGCTCGACGCGCTCACCGACCCGGCCGACCCGATCGCGCGGTCGCTGCGCCAGCAGGCCACCTTCCACATCGTCCCCAACATGAATCCGGACGGCTCCTTCCGCGGCCATCTGCGCACCAATGCGGCGGGCGTGAACCTCAACCGCGAATGGCACGAGCCGACGCCCGAGCGCTCGCCCGAGGTGCTGTGTGTGCGCGATGCGATGGACAGGACCGGCGTCGACTTCGCCATGGACGTGCATGGCGATGAGGCGATCCCCTACGTCTTCCTCGCCGGCTTCGAGGGCATCCCCTCGCTCAAGGACGGCCAGGTGTCCGGCTACCAGCGCTACCAGGACGCGCTGGTGGCGCGCACGCCCGATTTCCAGAAGGCGAAGGGCTATGCCGTGGCCGGCAAGGGCAAGGCGAACCTGTCCATGTCCACCAACCAGCTCGCCGAGCGCTTCGGCTGCGTCGCGATGACGCTGGAAATGCCCTTCAAGGACAATGACGACCTGCCCGACGCCGAATTCGGCTGGTCGCCGGAGCGCAGCATGAAGCTGGGCGAAGCCTGCCTGGCGGCCCTGCACGACGTCATCGGCGGGCTGTAGCGCACGCCGACCCTTATTCGTCACCCCAGCGAAAGCTGGGGTCTCCCCGGGGCAGGCGCGGCGCCCGCCCCACCGAGATGCCAGCTTTCGCTGGCACGACGATTGGGGGTGTCGATGGCGGGGATGACGAACCCCCACGCGTCCGCTAGGCGACACCGCGACACCGCACCCCGAGGGAGACCCGAATGCCCCGTCTCGTCCTGATCCGCCACGGCCAGTCCGCCTGGAACCTGGAGAACCGCTTCACCGGCTGGTGGGACGTGAACCTCACCGACAAGGGCATCGAGGAAGCGAAGGCCGCTGGCCGCCTGCTCGCGGAGAAGGGCTTCGATTTCGACCAGTGCTTCACCAGCGTGCAGACCCGCGCGATCAAGACGCTCAACATCGCGCTGGAGGAGATGGGCCGGCTCTGGCTGCCGGTGGAGAAGAACTGGCAGCTGAACGAGCGCCATTATGGCGGCCTCACCGGGCTCAACAAGGCGGAGACTGCGGCCAGGCATGGCGACGAGCAGGTGAAGATCTGGCGCCGCAGCTTCGACACCCCGCCGCCGCCGCTGGAGGCCGGCTCCGAATTCGATCTCGGCCAGGATCGCCGCTACGACGGCATCGCCATCCCCCAGGCCGAGAGCCTGAAAGACACGATCGCCCGCGTGCTGCCTTATTGGGAAAGCCGGATCGCGCCGGTGCTGACGGCCGGCCAGCGGGTGGTGATCTCCGCCCACGGCAATTCGCTGCGCGCGCTGGTGAAGCACATTTCCGGCATCTCCGACGCGGATATCCTCGACCTCGAAATCCCGACCGGCCAGCCGATCGTCTACGAGCTCGACCATGCGCTGAAGCCGACCGACCGTTATTATCTGAGCGAGCGGTAAATACTCGAAATCCGTTCGCCCTGAGCCTGTCGAAGGGCCGTCCTTCCTTTCCGGTATGGGAAGAAGGAGGACAGGGCTTCGACAAGCTCAGCCCGAACGGATTTTACGGCGGTCCTCGTGGATTTTTACCGGGGTCACGTTGCCATGAGACGGCCCCGCCGCTAAGGACCCCGCTTCCTTCCACCTCCCCCGCAGGCAGGCCGCATGACCGACCAGCCCCCGATCGTCCACCCTGCCGTAGGCATCATCATGGGCAGCCGCTCCGACTGGGAGACGATGCGCCACGCCGCCGAGACGCTGGCCGCGCTCGGCATCGCCCATGAGACGAAGGTGGTCTCCGCGCACCGTACGCCCGAGCGGCTCTACGATTATGCGAAATCGGCGAAGGGTCGCGGGCTCAAGGTGGTGATCGCGGGCGCCGGCGGCGCCGCCCACCTGCCCGGCATGTGCGCCGCGATGACGCCGCTTCCCGTGCTGGGCGTGCCGGTGGAATCCAAGGCGCTCAGCGGCATGGACAGCCTGCTCTCGATCGTCCAGATGCCGGGCGGCATCCCGGTCGGCACGCTGGCCATCGGCAAGGCCGGCGCGATCAATGCCGGCCTGCTCGCCGCCGCCATCCTCGCCACGCACGACGAGGCGCTGGCCGGGCGGCTGGCCGACTGGCGCGCGAAGCAGACCCAATCGGTGGACGAAGCGCCCGAATGATCATCCCGCCCGGATCGACCATCGGCATCATCGGGGGCGGCCAGCTCGGCCGGATGCTGGCGGTCGCGGCGGCGCAGCTCGGCTATCGCAGCCACATCTACGCGCCCGAGGCGACCGGCCCGGCGAGCGAGGTCTGCGCCGAATGGACGCAGGGCGCCTATGAGGATGCCGGGGCGCTGGCCCGCTTCGTCGAGGCGTGCCAGGTCGTCACCTACGAGTTCGAGAATCTGCCGGTCGAGGCGCTGGCCGCCACCGAGGGGCTGCGCCCCTTCCACCCCAATGTCGAGGCGCTGCGCATCGCGCAGGACCGGGCGCTGGAGAAGGGCTTCGCCGGCCGCCACGACATCCCCACCGCGCCGTGGACGGCGGTCAACACGCTGGACGAGCTGCGCGACGCCGTCGCCGGCATCGGCACGCCCGCCATCCTGAAGACGCGGCGCTTCGGCTATGACGGCAAGGGCCAGGCCCGCTTGCGCTCGCCCGACGACATCGAAGCGGCGTGGGAGACGATCGGCGGCCAGCCGGCCGTGCTGGAAGGCTTCGTGCGCTTCGACGTGGAATATTCGGTGCTGCTCGCCCGCGCGCCCGGCGGCGAGAGCGTGGCGTGGGACGTGCCGACCAACGTCCACCGCAACGGCATCCTCGCTTTGTCCACCGTGCCGCCCCAGGGGCAGGTGGCCGATCAGGTGGCCGATGCGGTGACCCTGACCCGCCGGCTGGCCGACGCGCTCGGCTATGTGGGCGTGATGGCGGTGGAATGGTTCGCCGGCGCCGACGGCCCGATCTTCAACGAGATGGCCCCGCGCGTGCACAATAGCGGCCACTGGACGATCGAGGGCGCCACCACCTCGCAATTCGAGAATCACATCCGCGCGATCTGCGGCCTGCCGCTGGGCTCCACCGCGCTGACCGGCGCGCGCGTCGAGATGGAGAATCTGATCGGCGAGGAGGCCGAGCGCTGGCCCGCCATCCTGGCGGAGCGCGACGCCCATCTCCACCTCTACGGCAAGAGCGTCCGCCCGGGGCGGAAGATGGGGCATGTGACGCGGGTGAGCCGATAAAATCCTCCCCAAGCTTGTCTTGGGGAGGGGGACCGCTCGCGAAGCGAGTGGTGGAGGGGCCTGCGCAACCGTTCCGCATGTCCCCTCCACCACCCTGCGGGCGGTCCCCCTCCCCGAGCAAGCTCGGGGAGGAATAAGAGGGTCACCCCTTCCGCGTCGCGGTCATCGGGAACTTGCCGAAGGCGCCGGTGTCGATCGTGCCTTCGATCGTGTCGCCCGTGAGACGGCCCTCGATCGTCAGCGTCATCGGGAAGGGCATGGTCAGCTGCATCTTGGCGGTCACCAGATCGCCGGTCACCTGGCCATCGGTCACGTCCATCGAGCCGAGCGGGCCCGAATTGGTGCCGGCGAAGCTGCCGTCCGGCTTGCTGGTGAGCGTCAGCACGGACCTCTGCTCCCCCATCGGGGACTGCGCCACGCTGTCCCACTGACCGTCGATACCTGCCATCACGCAATCCTTTCCCAATAGGGCAACTGAATAACCATTACTGCGCCGCCGGCCCCTTGACCACCTCCACCGGCAGGCCGAGCGCATCGAGCTGCGGCTTCACCTTCGCCGCATCGCCGACCACCACCCACACGAAGCGATCCGGCCGGATCAGCCGGCGCATGACGTCGTTGAGCTCGGGCACGGTGAGCGCGCGATATTTGTCGGCGATGTGCGCGTAATAATCGTCGGGGCGCTTGAGCAGGTCGTTGCGCTGCATCGCGTCCAGCAGCTCGTTGCCGGTCTCGAAGCTGCCGGCGAGCTGGCGGATGCTGCGCTGGACGGTGCGGTCGCGCTCCTCCTGGGTGAGCGGCTGCGGCCCGAGGAAGGCCTGCACGTCGCCGATCATCGCCTGGATCGCCGGGCCGGTCTTGTCGGTCTGCACCGGCGCGGTGATCTGGTAGGGGATGCGGCCGGCATAGCGCGCGATGCCGGCCTGAACGCCGTAGGACCAGGCCTTGGTCTCGCGAATGTCCATGTTCAGCCGCGACAGGAAACTCCCCCCCAGCGCATCGTTGGCGACGACCAGCGGCAGCAGCTCGTCCGTGCCCCGGGCGTCCAGCACCTCGCCCGCCTGGATCACCGATTGCGGCGAGCCGGGGCGGTCGAGCAGCAGGATGCGCGGCTTCGGCGCCGGCACCGCCGCATCGGGCGACAGCGCGCCCGCCGGCCCCGCCGCCTTCCACGCGCCGAAGCGGCTTTCCAGCATCGGCTGGATGGTGGCGAGCGGCAGGTCCGAGACGATGAAGATGCTGGTGTCGGACGGGCGCAGCCACTTGTCCTTGAAGGCGACGAGATCGGCCTTGGTGAGCGTCGCCACCGCCGCCGGATCGCCCGATCCGCTCGCCGGCACGCCATAGGGATGGGCCGGCCCGTAGATCAGCCCAGGCAGCGTGCGCGAGGCGAGCCCCTCGGGATCGGACATTTCGGACTGGATGCCGGCCAGCTGCTGGCTGCGCACCCGCTCGATATCGGCGAAGGTGGGATGCAGCGTCACGTCGGCGAGCAGATCCATGCCCGGCGCGAGATTGGCGGACAGCACGGCGAGATCGATCTCGGCCTTGTCCATCGATCCGCCCGCCGCGATGCGCGAGCCGAGATGCTCCTGTTCGGCGGCGATCGCGGCCGAGCTGCGCGTCGGCGTGCCCTCGTCGAGCAGGCTCAGCATCAACGTCGCGGTGCCCAGCTTGTCCCGGGGATCGGCCGAGAAGCCGCCGCCGAAGGTGATGGCCAGCCGCGTCAGCGGCAGGCCGGCGCGCTGGGCGTAGACCAGCTTCACCCCGTTGGAGAGGGCGGTGCGGGTGATCGCCGGATAGGTGAGCGTGGCGATCTCGCCGACCGGCGGCGCCTCGCGCTTCGGCCCGGCGACCGGGGCCGCATCGCTCGCCGCGACCGCCTTCGCGCCCTGGATCGGCTTGGCATCCTCCTGCCCGGCCTTCGCCTCCTCGTAGGGCGCGCGGGCGCCCGGCGCGACGGTGAGCGCATAGACCGGGCGCCTCAGCCATTTCTGCAGCGCCGCCTTCACCGAGGCCGGCGTCGCCTGCGCATATTGCCGCAGCTGCTTCTCGTAGAAGCCGGGATCGCCGGCATAGAGCGTGCCCTGCGCCAGCACCGCGGCGCGGCCGGAGAAGCCGCCGACCTTCTCCAGGCCGAAGATGCGCCCGGCAATCTCCTGGGTCACGGCGCGCTGGATCTCGTCCGCCGTGGGGCCGTTGGCGACGAGATCGGCGATGATCGCATCCAGCCGCTGGCCGACCAGCTTCGGATCCGCGCCGGGCCGCACGTCCACCTGCACCTCGAACTCGCTGACCCGCTCCAGCGGCTCGACATTGGCGCTCACCGAGACGGCCAGCCGCTCCTTGCGGACGAGGCTGTTGTCGAGCCGCGAGCTGGCGAGCCCGCCCAGCACCGAGGCGGCGATGTCGAGCGGCACGCTGTCCGGATCGGTCAGCGCCGGCACCGCCCATTGGCGATAGAGGCGCGTGGTCGCGACCTGGTCGTGCAGCGTCTCGTCCTTGCGCGCCGGCAGGGTGGGCACGGAGGCCAGCGTCGGCACCGGCTGCGGCCCGCGCGGGATGTCGCCGAAATATTTCTCGACCAGCGGCTTCGCCGTGGCCGCGTCGATGTCGCCAGTCAGCACCAGCACGGCGTTGTTGGGGCCGTAATGGCCGCGGAACCACTCGCGCACATCGGCGAGGCTGGCATGGTCGAGGTCCGCCATCGAGCCGATGGTGGTGTGGTGGTAGGGATGCCCTTCCGGGAACAGCGCCTGCTGCTCGGCATATTGGACGAGGCCGTAGGGCTGGTTGTCGTCCTGCCTTTTCTCGTTCTGGACGACGCCGCGCTGGCGATCGAGCGTCTCCTGCCCCACCGCGCCGAGCAGGTGGCCCATGCGGTCGCTTTCGAGGAACAGCGCCAGCGGCAGCGCGCCGGTCGGCACCGTCTCGAAGAAATTGGTGCGATCGAAGCTGGTGGTGCCGTTGTAATCGGTGGCGCCGACGCTTTCGAGCGGCTTGAAGAAGTCGCCCGGCGCATTCTCCGATCCGTTGAACATCAGATGCTCGAACAGATGGGCGAAGCCGGTCTTGCCGGCGGGCTCGTCCTTGGATCCGGCATGGTACCAGATGGCGACGCCCACCACCGGCGCCTTGCGGTCGGTGGAGACGACCACGCGCAGGCCGTTCGGCAGCGTGAACTGCTCGTAGGGCAGCTTCACCTGCTCAGCGAGGACCGGGAGCGGCGCGGGCTTGGCGGACGGCGGGGCGGCGGAGAGCGGCGAGAGCGCGGAGGCGAGCAGGAGCGCGGGAATCGCGAGACGCATCAGGACAGAAGCTCCGGGAGGGTCATCCCGCCAGCATAGAGCCGGAACCGCTTGGCGCCAGCGGACATTTGGCGCACCTCTCGGCCGCCCGTCTCAGGAGTCGCTTATGGCCCTTCGCCTCCACCTCACGCTGCCCGAACTCGCGCTGCGCTACCTCCACAAAGCCCCCCACCATCTCGATCCGGAAGAGCGCAAGGTCCTCGAATCCTTCAAGGAGCGCGCGCCGATCAGCCGCGACGCGGCCGACATCGAGGAGGCGCAGGCGAGCTTCGGCGATCGCCTGGCCGATCGCGTCGCGGCGGTCGGCGGTTCGTGGGGCTTCATCATCAGCTTCGCGGTGATCCTGTTCGGCTGGATGCTGCTCAACAGCGACATCCTCCCCCACTGGAACCGCGCCTTCGATCCCTATCCCTATATCTTCCTCAACCTGATGCTCTCGATGCTGGCCGCGATCCAGGCGCCCGTGATCATGATGAGCCAGAACCGCCAGGGCGACCGCGACCGGGTGGCGGCGAGCCACGATTACGAGGTCAACCTCCGCGCCGAGCTGGAGATCATGCGCCTGCACGAGAAGGTCGACATGCTGCTGGCGCGGCTGGACAGGCAGGAAATGGGCGGGTGACCCTTGTGTTGTAAATAAGTCACACCATATCGCGACCAAGTCTTTCCCAGGGGAGCTTGCATTGGACCTCGAAAAATTCACCGATCGCGCGAAGGGCTTCCTGCAATCCGCGCAGACCGTCGCGATCCGCATGAACCACCAGCGCATCGCGCCGGAGCATATCCTGAAAGCGCTGCTGGAGGATCAGCAGGGCATGGCCGCTGGCCTGATCGCCAAGGCGGGCGGATCGACGCAGGTGGCGCTGCGCGACACCGATGCGGCGCTGGCCAAGATCCCGGCCGTCTCGGGCAGCGGCGCGCAACAGGCGCCGGGCCTCGACAATGACGCCATCCGCCTGCTCGATTCGGCCGAGCAGATCGCGAAGAAAGCGGGCGACAGCTTCGTCACCGTCGAGCGGCTGCTGCTCGCCTGCGCGCTGGCGACCACCACGGCCGCCGGCAAGGCGCTGGCCTCGGCCGGCGTGAAGGCCGATACGCTGAATGCCGCGATCAACGAGCTGCGCGGCGGCCGCAGCGCCGACACCGCATCCGCCGAGGATCGCTACGACGCGCTCAAGAAGTTCGCGCGGGACCTCACCGAGGCCGCGCGCTCCGGCAAGCTCGATCCGGTGATCGGCCGCGACGAGGAGATTCGCCGCACCATCCAGATCCTCGCCCGGCGCACCAAGAACAATCCCGTGCTGATCGGCGATCCCGGCGTCGGCAAGACCGCCATCGCGGAAGGCCTCGCGCTGCGCATCGCCAATGGCGACGTGCCCGACACGCTCAAGGACCGGCAGCTGATGGCGCTCGACATGGGCGCGCTGATCGCCGGCGCCAAATATCGCGGCGAGTTCGAGGAGCGGCTGAAAGGCGTGCTCGACGAGGTGAAGCAGGCCGAGGGCCACATCATCCTCTTCATCGACGAGATGCACACGCTGATCGGCGCCGGCAAGTCCGAGGGCGCGATGGACGCGGGCAACCTGCTCAAGCCGGCGCTGGCGCGGGGCGAGCTGCATTGCATCGGCGCCACCACGCTCGACGAGTACCGGAAATATGTCGAGAAGGACCCGGCGCTCCAGCGGCGCTTCCAGCCCGTCTTCGTCGGCGAGCCGACGGTCGAGGACACCATCTCGATCCTGCGCGGGCTCAAGGAGAAATACGAGCTGCACCATGGCGTGCGGATCACCGACGGCGCGCTCGTCTCGGCGGCGACGCTCTCCAACCGCTACATCACCGACCGCTTCCTGCCCGACAAGGCGATCGACCTGATGGACGAGGCCGCCTCGCGCCTGCGCATGGAGGTGGAGAGCAAGCCCGAGGAGATCGAGACGCTCGATCGCCGCATCATCCAGCTCAAGATCGAGCGCGAGGCGCTGAAGAAGGAGACCGACAAGGCCTCGCAGGATCGGCTGGGGTCGCTGGAATATGATCTCGCGCGGCTGGAGGAGGAATCCGCCACGCTCACCCAGCGCTGGCAAAGCGAGAAGGAGAAGATCGCGGGCCAGGCCAAGCTGAAGGAACAGCTCGACGCCGCCAAGCTCCAGCTGGAGCAGGCGCAGCGCTCGGGCGATCTCGGCAAGGCGGGCGAGCTGTCCTACGGCGTCATCCCCGGCCTGGAGAAGCAGCTGGCGGAGGCTGAGCAGGCATCGGCCGGCGCGATGCTGCGCGAGGAGGTGACCAGCGAGGACATCGCCTCGGTCGTCTCGCGCTGGACGGGCATTCCGGTCGACCGCATGCTGGAAGGCGAGCGCGAGAAGCTCCTCAAGATGGAGGAGACGATCGGCAAGCGCGTCATCGGCCAGTCCGAGGCGGTGGTCGCGGTCTCCCGCGCCGTCCGCCGCGCGCGCGCCGGGCTGCAGGATCCGAACCGGCCACTGGGCAGCTTCCTGTTCCTCGGCCCGACCGGCGTCGGCAAGACCGAGCTGACCCGGGCGCTGGCCGGCTTCCTGTTCGACGACGACAGCGCGATGGTCCGCCTCGACATGAGCGAGTATATGGAGAAGCATTCGGTCGCCCGGCTGATCGGCGCGCCTCCGGGCTATGTCGGCTATGACGAGGGCGGCGTGCTGACCGAGGCGGTGCGGCGACGGCCCTATCAGGTCGTGCTGTTCGACGAGGTGGAGAAGGCGCATCCGGACGTGTTCAACGTCCTGCTTCAGGTCCTCGACGACGGGCGGCTGACCGACGGGCAGGGGCGCACGGTGGACTTCACCAACACGCTGATCATCCTGACCTCGAACCTCGGCTCGCAATTCCTCGCCTCACTCGGCGAGGATCAGCCGGTCAAGGAGGCCGAGCCGCAGGTGATGGAGGTGGTGCGCGCGCACTTCCGCCCCGAATTCCTCAACCGGCTGGACGAGATCATCCTCTTCCACCGGCTGGGCGCGGGGCACATGGCGCCGATCGTCGACATCCAGGTGGCGCGCATCCAGAAGCTGCTGCGCGATCGCAAGATCGCGCTCAGCCTGACGGACGCGGCGCGGGCGTGGCTGGGCCGCGTCGGCTACGATCCGGTCTATGGCGCGCGGCCGCTCAAGCGCGCGGTGCAGCGCTACCTGCAGGATCCGCTCGCCGAGATGATCCTGCAGGGCGCGGTGCCGGACGGGTCGCTGGTCAATGTCGACGAGGGCGACGGCGCGCTGAAGCTCGCCGTCGCCTGAGCCGGGGCGGCCTCAGCCGTTGGGGCCGCCGACGCCGCGATTGGTCTGCGAGCGCTCGACCTCGTCGCGCGCCGCCCGGCGTTCCTCGGCCCAGGCGCTGGCGGTCTTGCAGACGCGATGGCCGCCGAGCCTGCTGCCGATGACCTCTTCCTCCTCGCAGATGATCTTGTCCTTCGCGGCCGTCTTGGCGACCGCGGGGGCGGCCGGGACGGCAGCGGTCGCGGCGACGGGCGCGGTCGGCGACGGGGCGGCCACCGCCGGCGTGGCCGGGGTCGCCGCAGCGGCGGCGGCCGGCGGGGTGGCGGCGGTCTGGGCGAAAGCGGGCGCCGCCAGGCAGGCGCCGGCGGCGAACAGGCTCGTCAAGGTCAGAAGACGCGACATGATCATCCTCCCACGGATGCGCGCCGGGCACGCCCCGGCGCGTCGTTCATGGCGCGATCCTAAAGCGCGTAGCCGTAACGCTCAATCCATGGTTGCAGCACGGGGAGGACCGGCTCCAGCTGGCGCCGGTAGCGGCTCCAGCGGCCGGCCGCGCGATCGTAGAGCGGCTCGGTGACCTGCGCATAGCTCGCCGTCGAGATCACGCCCCGCGCCTTCGCCGTCCGGCGATGGTCCAGCACCTCGTCGCGCCAGTCCAGCCCCAGATAGTCGAACAGCGGGCGCAGCTCCGCCGCGATGTCCGACACCATCCGCTCGTACATCACATTATGCGACCGGATCGGGAGGATCGCCCGCGCCCGCTCCCAGAAGCCGAAGCTCAGATCGTAGATGCGCGCCACATTCTCCAGGCTCAGGAAGCTCGACATCGCGTCGTTGAGCCGGAAATTGGTGATGAAGCAGCTCAGCACCACGTCGCACGGATGGCGCAGCGCCAGGATGAAGCGCGCATCCGGGAACAGCCGGTGGATGATCGGCACCTTGTTCAGGTGCAGCGGGAACTTGTCGACCAGCAGCTTGGCGGGATCGAGCTCCGCATGGCGGGCGGCCTCCTCGAAATAGGCGGCGCGCAGGCGCCCGATCTCCTCCGCGTCGAGACCGGGCAGGCGCGCCATATCGCCCAGCGCCTCCTCCACCTTGCGGAGCGGCGGCTTCTCCTCCAGCACGGTGACGCCCGGATGGCCCATCAGCAGGGTGTCGAGCAGGGTCGTGCCCGAGCGCGGGAAGCCGACGAGGAAGACCGGCGACGGCAGCGGCGACGGGGATGGCGCCGTCCAGCCGGCGACCCATTCGGGCGTGACGAGGGCGCGGTCCTGCTCCAGCTTCGCGCGATACAGGTCGGCCCGGTGCACCGGCTGGGACGGATCGAGCGCCTGCAGGCGGTTCATCTCCGAGAACGCGGCGAAGGCGGCCTCGGCATCGCCCAGCCGATCGTGGAACTGTCCCGCCAACTGCGCGCGGCGGATCGGCTCGATCTCCTCGGGGACCTCGGACAAAGCGACGAGCCCCTCCTCGAACCGCTGCTCGCGGCGCAGGGCGAGGGCCTCGATCAGGTGCAGCGCCCCCGGATCCACGCCCCGCGCCCGCGCGTCGGCGAACAGCGGCCGCAGCAGCTCGATCCGATTGTTGTGCTCGTGCTGGAAGGCGCGGAAGATATGCGCCTCGCCGTGGACGGGATCGATCGCGATCGCATTGTCGATCGCATCCTCCGCGCCCGCCATATCCCAGCCGCTCATCCGCTCGCTGGCGATCGCCACCTGCAGATCGGCGTCGCGCGGTTCCAGCGCCGCCGCGCGCTCCAGGGCATCGAGGGATTCGGCGTCGCGGCCGAACAGCTTGTGGAGATGCGCCAGCTCGCGCAGGAATTTCGCGTCGCCGCGAAATTCGCGTGTCGCGGCGGTGACCACCGCCAGGGCCTCGTCCCATTCGCCGATCTCGCGCAACGTCGTGGCGAGATTGAGCCGGACCGGCGCGACGTCCGGGCGCAGCGCGGCGGCGCGGCGCAGCGCCCCGGCGCTGCCCGGCCCGTCGCCGATCGCCGCGCGGGCATTGCCCAGATTGTTCCAGCTCTCGAAATCGTCAGGCGCCGCGGCGACGATCCGCTCATAAGCCTGTGCCGCCTGCTCGAAATCCTCGGCCGTCTGCAGGAGATAGGCGCGCATCCGCCACAGGCGGAACGAGGGGTCGCGATCGCAGGAGGCGACGTCGCAACGATCCAGCGCCTCGGCGCCGCGCCCGGCCTGGTTGAGCGCGGTCGCGAGGTTCACCCGGGTGCCGACATCCTCCGGCATCGCGTCCGACGCGGCGCGGAGATGCCGGATACCGGCCTCGAGATCGCCGGACTGGCAGCAGATCGTGCCCAGCAGCCCCTCGAGGATCGCGCCGTCGCGGCCCGATGCCAGCGCCTGCTCCGCCGTCGCCCGCGCCGTCGGGAGATCGCCCTTCCGCACCGCCATCATGATGGAGCGGATCAGGGCGATGGTTTCGGGGTCGGGTGCCGCGCTCACAGGGGAAAAGACCGGGATGGGATCATGCCCTCTTGCCTAAGCCGCGACCCGCCCCGGTCAAGCCGCCAAAAACGACAAGGGGCGGCAGACTCGCGCCTGCCGCCCCCGATCCTGAGCCTATTCGCTTCGATCAGAAGTCGAGCGTCACACCGGCGAAGATGTAACGGCCGAGCGCGTCGTAGACGGCCGGATAGGTGTTGCCGTTGCAGGGGCCGGTCGGGCAGGCCGAACCGGTGCCGTCGGCCTGGCCCGACGAGACCAGCGGCGGCTGCTTGTCGAACACGTTGTCGACGCCGAGGCGGAAGTTGTAGTGATCGCCGAACTTCGCCGTCGCCACCAGATCGAAGTAGCTCTGCGCCTTGATCGTCGAGCCCGGATCGAAGAAGTCGCCGGCCAGCGTCGAGTTGCTGGAGCTGGCGTCGACGCGGACCTTGCCGAAATAGCGCCACTGCAGCGACAGGCCGAAGCCGTCCGGCGCCGTCCAGCTCACGCGGGCACGATGGCGCCACTTCGGGTTCGGCGCGCTCGGCGTGGTGGTCGAGCCGCTGCAGGTCGTGCCGTAGAGGCCGGCGCAGTCGTAGGGCTCGGACAGGCCGTTATCGATCCGGAATTCCTTCAGGTAGGTTCCGTTGAGCGAGAAGCCGATGGTACCGAACTTGCCAATGTCCTGCTGGTAATTGGCCGAGACGTCGATGCCCTTGGTGTGCACGCTGCCGATGTTCTGGGCGAGATCCTGGATGTAGCCGTCGGGCGTCAGCCACAGCGAACCCGACACCGGGTTGCGATGGATGAGATCGCAGGCGAGCGGATTGGCCGTCGCGGTGCAGGTGGTGACGATCGCGTCCGCGCCGAAGCCCTGGATCGCGCCCTTCACCTTGATGTCGTAGTAATCGACCGTCAGGTTGAAGCGCGGCAGGAAGCGCGGCTCGAGCACGATGCCGACCGTCTTGGTGGTGGCGACCTCGGGCTTCAGCGAGCCGGTGCCGCCGGTCAGGCCGTTATACTGGCCGGCCGGGTTGGCGGCGACGCGCTGGCCGACACGCAGGCCCTGCGCAAGGCAGCCCTTGTCGTCGGCGGTGATCACGAAGCCCGCGCACGGATCCTTCGAACCGTCGAGCACGACGATGTCGGGCGCGAACAGCTCCTGGATGTTCGGCGCGCGAACCGCGCGGTTGTAGCTGCCGCGGAAGCGGACGTCGCGGATCGGCGCGAACTCGGCACCGAACTTGTAGGTGTTGGTGGTGTAGTGGTTGCCGTTGCTCACATGGTAGCTGGAGTAACGGTAGCCGGCGTTCAGCGAGAGATCGTAGATCGCTCCCCCGTGAATGACCGGGAGCTGCGCCTCGCCGAAGACTTCCTTGACGTCGTAGCTGCCCGAGATCGGCTCGGTCGGGCCGCCCTGGCCGGTCAGGTCGCCGGTCTGGAAGGCCTGGTCGGTCTGGAGGTCGAGCGATTCCTTGCGGTATTCGACACCGAAGTTCACGCCGAGGCCCTCATTGGCCCACGGGGTCTTGATGCCATATTCGCCGAGGCGGCCGGTCATCGACGCATCGGCCACCTGCTCGGAAACGGTGCCCTTCTGGAAACCGGTCGCCGAGACGTAGTTGATCGCCGCCTGCGACGGCGTGCCGAGGAAGTTATAGGGGACGCACGTCGGATCGGCGCCGGTCTCCACCGAACGGCATTCGGGGTTGCCGTCCGGCCCGGTCACCACGTCGAGCGCGTTGTTCAGGCGCGAGACGGAGAATTCGTTCCGGTAGACCTGCGAATAGACCGTGCGGCCATACTGATAATAAGCGTCATACGACCAGACGTTGTCGAGGTCGCCCTTCACGCCGAGCACGCCGCGATACTGGGTGTGCTCGAGATCCGCGACGCGGCCGCCACCCTCGGTGTTGCGGCGCAGCAGCTGCAGGAAGGCCTTGTTGTAGGTGTTGCCCGTGGTCGGGTCGATGAAGTTGGTCGGGGCGACGCCCGGATTGGTCGTCGGGGTCAGCGGGAAGTTGCCGAGGAAGCCATTGACCTGGTTCTCCGGCGCGCAGACCAGGCCTTCGTTGCCCGTGCTGATCAGGTAGGGATTGTCGCAGTTGGTGACCAGCGTGTTGCCGAAATCGCCCGACGGCGCGATCTGCGCCTCGGTGTGATCGTCCATGAAGTTGAACTCCATGTACGGCTTGATCGAATCGTTCACGTCATAGTGCGCGAAGAAACCGGCGGTGTAGCGCTCGTCCGGGCGCTGGAAATAGTTGGTCGGCGCGAAGTTGTAGCGGTTGGCGCCGTTGACCAGCTTGCCGCCCGGGGCGACCGTGAAGACGGTCGAGGTGCCGCCATTGTACAGCACGACGTTCGCCGGATTGGCGACGGACGAGCCGCCGCACTGCGGCGCGCCGGCCGCGGTCGCCTGCACGGTGCAGGCGCTGTAGTCGCGGTTGCTCTGGAGGACCGGGTTGACCTTGCGGTAGCCGAAATAGCCGACGATGTGGCCGCGATTGTCGTCGAAGCCGGCGCCCATCGTCACGGTGGTGTCGATCGTGCCGCCGTCGGCGCTGTTGCCGTTCGGATAGCCGAAGCCGGGCGCGCCGGCCGCGGTGCGGGCGTCGAGCAGGCCGGGCAGCAGGCCGTTGCGGTTGTCATGCTGGAACAGGCTGTACTGGCCGTCGATCTTGAAGCCGGTAAAGTCGGTGTCCATGATGAAGTTGACGACGCCGGCCACGGCGTCCGCGCCGTAGGTCGCCGAAGCGCCGCCGGTCAGCACCTCGACCCGCTTCACCAGCGAGGCCGGGATGGCGTTGAGATCGGCCTCGCCGCCCGACGTCGAGCTCGGATCGCCCGGCAGGAGGCGGCGGCCGTTGACCAGCACCAGGGTGCGCGTCGGCCCGAGGCCGCGCAGATCGACCGTGGCGGTGCCGCTCGCGCCGTTCGACAGGCCGCTGGCCTGGCCGGCGGCCACCTGCGGCAGCGTGTTGAGCAGATCCTCGACGCGGGTCGTGCCCTGCAGCTTGAGGTCCTGGCCGGTGACGACGGTGACCGGGGCCACGGACGTCAGGTTCGGCTGCGGAATGCGCGAGCCGGTGACCACGATCTCGGCGGCGGGCGCGCTGGCCGCCGGGGCCGCACCGCCCGACGCGATGTCAGGGGCGGTCTGCGCGAACGCCGGCGTGACCGCGAGCGCGGCGCCGGCGATGATGGTGGTCGCCAACAGGCGATCCCGCATGGCCTTCGTCATTACTGTTGTCCCCTTTAGCTCCGGATCCCTGTGGATCTCGCGGCTGGATTCCTCGGCTGGCGTGACGTTGCTGGCGCGAGCCAGACAACGACATTTTCTGCCAGATACTGTCATTTTTAGGGGCTGCGACGACAGCGCTGCAACCTGGAATAGGGCGACTGAAACTTTTGCTATCGCAATTGCGAAGATGTGTAGCGATCTTGCAACAGCCGACAACGCCGGCCGCGAGCCCATCGACGGCCCTTGGTGCGCCGCTTGGTATCGCCGATAAGCTGGACTACAGCTGAGGCCTTCCAAGAAGGGGAACGCATCGATGCGGCGTGGTCTCAAGGGCTTGATCGCTTTGGCGCTGGTCGTGCCGGCGGCCTCCGGCAAGGCCGGCTCGCCGATCGCGGACCAATCCGGCCGGGGCAAGCCGCTCGCGGGCCTCGATGCCTGCCATGCGATGGCGGACGTGGCCCAGCGCGCGAGCTGCTACGATCTCGAATATGCGCGGTTGCAGGCGGCGGTGGACAAGGGCGACGTCGTGATCACGGATCGCGAGGGCATTCGCCAGGCCCGCCAGTCGCTGTTCGGCTTCTCGCTGCCGGGCCTCGCCATCTTCGGCAATGGCACCACGACTGCCGACAAGGGCAAGAAGGCCCATGTCGACAGCGGGGAGCTGCAGGAGCTCAACGCCACCATCCGGTCGGCCTATACCGATCAGGACGGGCGCTGGGTCGTGACCCTCGACAATGGCGCGACCTGGCACCAGATGGACGACAGCCCCCTCGGCCGCAGGCCGCGGGCCGGCGACACCGTGCTGATCCGCCGCGGCGTGCTCGGCAGCTTCATGATGCGGATCGGCTCGATGCCCGGCTTCAAGGCGCGGCGGGAAGGCTGATCCCCGGCCGGGGCCGGGCGACGTCGAAGGCGATGGTCAGCCGCTCGCCGGGCAGCGACGGCGTCACGCCGTGCCAGGCATGCGAGGGGAAGAGCGCCAGATGGCCGGCCTGCGGCCGGATCGTCCGCAGTGGCGCCAGCGATATTCCGAGCTCGGCCGGCGGCGTGCCGAGGGTCAGCAGGCCGTCCTCGCCGGCGCCCATCCCGTCGGGCAGGGCGATATAGAGCGCCGAGCTGAGCCAGCCGGCCGGATGGATATGGCTGACATGATGGCCGCCGCCGGTCAGCCGCACGGACCAGGCGCCAGTGAAGCGGGGCCTGGCCTCGGGCGCTTCGGCCCAGGCCGGATGATCCGGGCCGAGCGGCGGCAGGCCGCGAATGTGCGCGGCGACGGCGGCGCGGATCGCCTCCCGCGTGGCGCGGATGACGGGATCGATCCGGGCGAACAGCGGGCCGTCGGTCTGCGTCCCGTGGCGGACCGACTGATCGATCGGCTGGGCCCGGTCCCGATGGATGGCGCGCAGCGTCTCGGCCAGCCGATCCAGCGGAGGCAGGCTCGCGCTGATGTCGTAGGTCCGCACCAGGGCGCCTTCCTGGTCGAGCCAGCGCAGGCGCGGATCGTCCATCATCCGCCAGGCCGTGTGCCGATAGGCCCAGGCCGTCATCGCCTGCGGGCCGGCGACGAGGCGGGACGCCAGCATCTCCGCCTGCTCCCATCGCGCGGCGCGGACCAGGTGCCGCAGCTGCGCCAGCGCGAAGCCGTGATCGGCATGGCGGCCGACGGCCAGGAACAGGCGGTCGGCCTCGTCGATCGCCCCCGCCTCGCTGGCGGCGACCGCATGCTGCATGACGAGCTCGCGCTGGTCGCCGGCGATCCGCCGGGCCGCCTCGATGGCGCCGAGCCGCGCGGCCGGCGTCGCCGTCCGCGCCAGCACGGTCGCGCGCGCGACATGGAGCGCCACGTCGCCGGGGCGGTGGCGCAAGGCGGCGTCGATCGTCGCGGTCGCCCGCTCCGCCTCGCCCCGGGCGGCGCTGAGCTTGGCGAAGCTGTGATGCCCGTCGATCCAGTCCGGCGTCGCCGCCAATTGCCCGGCGAGCAAGGCCTGCGCCGCCTCCGCCCCCCCCACCGCCGCCAGCGCGGCCGCCTGCCCGAGCAGGACATCGAGATCGTGCGGCGCCAGCCGCCGCGCCGCCGCGAAGCGATCGACCGCCGGCAGGCCGGCCTCCATCGTCGCGCGGGCGAGGCCGTGCGCGGCGAGCGCGAAGCGCGGATCCTCGGCGATCGCATGCCCGAACGCCGCCATCGCCTCCGCCGAATCCTCCAGCCCGCGATGCACCACGCCAAGCATGTGCCAGAGCCGGGCATCGCGCGGGTTCCGCTCGGCCGCCGCCGCGACGAGCGGGCGCGCCGCCTCTTCCCAGCCATGATCGGATGCGATGTCGGCGGCCTCGTAGGCGGCCGCAGCATCCCCGGGCGCCTGCGCCAGCCGGGCGCCCAGCGCGACAAGCCGCTCCCGCGGATCGGCCACCGGCGCGGAGGTCATCGCCCCCCGATCGGCCCGGGTGGCTGGTCGCCCCGCAGCCAGCCGGTGATCGCGAGCCGTCCGCGCTGCACATAAGGCGCCACGACGCCGACCGCATGATCCGCCGGCACGGTGAAGATGTTGATCGCGTTGAACACCGGCCGCAGCGCCTCCTCGACGTCATATTTCTCGTCGAAGAATTGCAGGAAGCCGCCCCAGTCCCGGCCCCAATCCTTGGTGAGGTTGATGACATAGGCGGCGAGGCGCTGCTGCGAGGGCGTCTCGTCGGTATGATATTTGAGGAACTGGCCGCTGCTGAACATCGTCGCCTGCGCATCGGCCCAGACGATCCCGTCCAGCCCCGTCAATCGCCGGGCGAAATCGAGGAAGGCAGGGCTGTTCAGCCATTCGTACAGCGCGAACAGCGGCGAGCGCGGGGCCCCGGGATCGAAATAGGCCTGGAACAGCGGGAAGAAGGAATAGATGAACTGATAGCCGCGCCGCGCGCCTTCGGCCACGCCGGCCGCGATGCGCTGGCGGTCGGCCGGGCTCAGGCCCTGGCATTGCGCCTGGTCGAGCTGGATCACCCGCGCGCCGTCGTTGAAGGCGATGCCCCAGGGCGTCTCGCGCTCCAGCATGGCGAGCAATGCCTCGGCCGTCGGCTCGGTGAACACGTCGCGGACCTGCAGCCGGCCCTTGCGCGCATAGTCCGCCGCCAGCTGCGGCAGATCGAGCGCGGGATTGAAGGCGAAGGGGGGAGTTGTCATGCTCCGCCCGATCCTAGCAGCACGGAAACGAAACGGAAGATGACGGCATGAGCGTGGGCGCGAAAGAGCTGGCCGGGGATGCATGCTGGCTGCCGCACCGGCTGGTCGATGGCGGGCGGGCCTTGCGCTTCGTCCGCGCCGATCGCGCCGCGCAGCGCGCCGCCACCTTCCTGGACGACGAATCGCTTGGCGAGGGCGCCGCGCGGATCGATGCCCCGGCGGCCACGGTGGCGGCGCTGCCCATGCCGGGGCCGGCTCCCCTGCATTTCATCTTCCACTCCGCCTTCGCGCGATCGACGCTGCTGGCGCGCGCGATGGACCTGCCCGGCGTCGCCATGGGCCTGAAGGAACCGATCATCCTCAACGACGCGGCGCAGCTGCACGGCCAGCGCCGGTTGGCGCGCGACGTGCTGGCGCTGGCGCTGCGCCTGCTCGCCCGCCCGCTGGCGGCGGGCGAAACGGTCATCGTCAAGCCGAGCAACGTGGTCAACGGGCTGATGCCGACGCTGATGGCGCTGCGGCCGGACGCGCGGGCCCTGCTGCTCTATCGGGATCTGCCCGGCTATCTCCGCTCGGTGGCGCGCAAGGGCATGTTCGGCCGGATCTGGGCGCGGCGCATGGCCCTGCAGCTGCGCGCCGACGCGCCCTTCGATGCCGGCTTCTCGGAGGCCGACCGGTTCGCCCACACCGATCTGCAGGTGGCCGCGCTCGGCTGGCTGATCCAGCACGGGCAGTTCGCCGCGCTCGCGAAGGCGATGCCGGAGCGGGTGCGGATGCTCGATGCCGCGGCGCTGGCCGGCGACGCGCGCGGGGCCTTCGCGGCGGCGTTGCGCTGGTTCGGCCTCGCGCTCGACGACGCCGCGATCGACGCGGTGGTCGGCGGCCCCGCCTTCGCCGAGGATTCGAAGCGGATCGGCGAGCGGTTCGGCGGCGAGGGCAGCGGCCAGGACGCGCCGGTGGACGAGGCGGAGGTCCGCATGGTGGCGGAATGGGCGCAGGCTGTCGCCCGCCACGTCGGCCTGTCGCTCGATTTCGGCCCGCGGCTGCTCGACGGGGCCTAAGAAAAAAGGGGCGGTCCCGAAGGACCGCCCCCAAAAGATGAGCCGATGGCTCGCTCGCTTAGAAGCGGAAGCGGGCACCCGCATAGAAGCGGCGGCCGATCGCGTCGTAATCGGAGGCATCCGTCTCCGCACCGGTCGTGTCACCCGGCAGGTTCGAGTAGATCGGCGGCGGCGAGATGTTGAGCAGGTTGTTCACGCCGACGTAGAAGTTGAAGTGATCACCAGCATCCACATTCACCTGCAGATCCTGGATGTAGTAGGAACCAATCCGGGCGCGCTTGTCGTGACGGTTGGTGATCGCATTGCCGGCGCTGTCCTTCAACCCGAGAACAAACTGGTCGTCCAGGTACGACGCGCCCAGATAGCTGCCCCGATACTCGAAGGTGACCGGGCCCAGCGTCCAGTCGAGAGTCGCAAGGAAGTGATCCTTGGGAGCGCCGACCTCACCCGCGAAATAGTTCTTGGGCGCATCCGGGAAGTCCTTCTCCCAGCCCTTGAGCAGGCGGGTGTAGGCCACGGTCGTGTTGATCGTGCCATAGCTGCCCAGGTTCTGCCTGTAGCTCACCGTGGCGTCGATCGCGCTCGTCAGGATACCGCCGCTGTTTACCACGCCGCGGTTGATGTACAGGATCGAACCCGCGCTGTTGGTGCCCACCTGGTTCGGGCGACGCGTGATGAACGAGCAATAAGCCGGGTTACCCTGCTGGTAGCACTGGTTCAGGATGATCTGACGGTCGGTCGCCGTGATCGCGCCCGTGACCTTCGTCCGGGTGTAGTCGACGGTGAAGCTGAAATTGCGCAGGAACTCGATCGACTTGGGCGCGAGGACCATGCCGAAGGTGAGCGTGCGGCCCTTTTCTTGCTTCAGCTTCGGGTTGCCGCCGTCAAAGCCGCTGATACCCTGCTGGTCCGACTGGGTCTGGACGAACGAGCCACCGTTGGCGTTGATGTTCGCCAGGACGCCGGGAGCCGCGCGGCAATTGTCGCCGAGCGCACCGCCACCGCTGACGCCGACACCGACGCACGGATCGTTGAGGCCGGTCGGGAAGGTCTGGCTCAGGCCCTGGAAGAGCTCGCCGACGTTCGGGGCGCGGGTCGACAGGGCGACCGAGCCGCGGAACGTGACATCGGGAACCGGCGAGTAAATGCCGCCAGCATTGTAGCTATAGACCGTGCCGATCGTCGAGTAGCGCGAAATGCGGCCGGCGGCGCGCGCCTCGAGCGTCTTGAAGAACGGCTTGTCGGTGATGATCGGAACGTGGATTTCGCCGTAGCCCTCGACCACGTCGAACGAACCCGCCGTGTTCGGCAGCTTGTTGCCGCCATTCTGGCCGGTGTTCGTCAAGGCGTCGAACTGGACCGAGCTGCTCTCCTTGCGATACTCGACGCCCGCGGCGATGCCGATCGGGCCCGCGCCCCACAGGTCGGGCAGGTGGCCGGTGATGTTGGCACCCGTGTCGATCTGCTGCGCGTAGCTGCTCACCGTGCTGTTCGCCCGGATGTAATTTGCCGAGCGCGGATCGAGCGTGTTGGCACCGTAGACGTTGGCGGGGACGCAACCTTCTGCCCGCGCATCCGCGTTGGCGCAGATCACGTACTGGCCGTTGGGCGCCAGCACGGCGCCCGGATCGCTTGCGGTACCGGGGATCACGACCAGGGCGTTGCGGAAGTTGGCCAGGTTGTACTGGCCCGTGCCGTGATCGTTGTCGTCCGTGCGACCGTAGTTGAAGAAGGTGTCGTAATGCCAGCCCGAACCGATATCGCCTTCGACGCCCGCGACGATGCGATAGGTGCTGCGATCGGACGTGAAGGTACGCGCGCCGATGTCGGTCATGCGCCGCGACCATGCGACGTCACGCAGGCCATCGCCGTCCGAATCGTCCGTGATGTTGGTGATATAATTCGGGATCAGCGGGTTCACGAAGAGCGAGCCGTCGGCGAGACGCTGCTCGATCGGATACTGGCCGAATTCGGCGGCGAAGATGCCGGTGCCGGAGGTGTACGTATCGGCCGGTGCCGGCTCGAGCTGCTGATGGACATGGCTCTTGGCGAACGTCGTCTCGAGGAACAGGTTGGCCGCCGGCGATATCTCGTAATTGGCGCGCGAGGCGATCAGGTAGCGCTCGACCGGAACCGCGATGTAGCGGTACGACTGACGGTTGAACTTCTGCGCCTGGGTCGGCGGGTAGGGGCTGCCGTCGCCGAGGATGGCGCCGTCGGTGCCGTTGCAGATGCTGTCGCCGCAGAAGAAGGTGCCCTGGGGGATATAGCTCGAACGCACCGGACGATCGATCTGGAAGAGCTGATCGATGTTACCCGTCTCGGCGCCGAGGCTGCTCTGGTCGATCGCAGTCCGGCGGCGGTCGGCGGCCATCACGGTGCCGTCGCGCGAATAACCCGCATAGACCATCACGTTGCCGCGATCGTCGCCCAGGTTGCCACCGATCGTCACGTTCGCCTGACGCGACGCATCGTCACCATATTGCGAAATGCCGGTCTGGACGTTGCCTTCGACGCCCGAGAAATGCTTCTTGTAGATGATGTTGACGACGCCGGCGACGGCGTCCGAACCGTAGATGGCCGACTCGCCGCCCGACACGATCTCGACATGGTCGATGAACGAGGTCGGGATCGAGTTGAGATCGACCGCCTGGTTGTTGGGAACGCCCGAAACGAACCGGCGGCCATCGACGAGAACCAGGGTGCGCGAAACACCGAGGTTGCGAAGGTCGACCGTGGCGACACCGCCGCTGGAGGTCGCGAAGTTGGAGTTGGTCCGGCTGATGCCCGGCGAGGAGACGAGGGGATTCTGCTGCAGCACGTCCTGCAGGTTCGAAGCGCCGGTCGAGGCGATCGCCTTGCTGTCGACGATCTGGAGCGGCGCGCCGGACGTCAGCGTCGGCGAGGCGATTCGCGAGCCGGTCACGATGATCTCACCACCACTGTTGGCATCCGCAGCCGCAGCATTGGCGGCGGCGGCCGGGGTCGTGGCGGTGGTGGTCGCGGCCGCGTCGGCCGGAGCCGCCTGGGCGAAAGCCGGCGCCGTGGTCAACGCGCCAGCGATGATGGTCGTCGCCAACAGGCGAGCGCGAGCATTCCCAAAATTCATCCTAGTCCCCTGTGTTCTGTCCTTGCGGACAGGTTCCACCCTGAATGTTCATGGCCGCACTAACCGCGCGCCCCTAACAAACATGTCTATGAGATGAACCAAAGCCTGCCAATCGTTGCGGACTGGCTCCAGCGCATTGCCACCAATGTGTAGCTCAAGCGCAACACTGTTGCAGCAGGCTTGCAGGAATGGGGGCCATGGCTATGCTATCGTGACCCAACAGAGGAATGATCATGCGCGGCGGCCGTCATTTGCTACTTTTGACAGCGGTTTCGATGAGCGCCCCGGCCTTTGCCGCGAAGTCTCCGCCATCGATGGATCAGGCGGGTAGCCAGATGGTCATAGACGTCACCGCTTGTCGCAAGATCACGGATTCCGCGGCCCGACTCGCGTGCTACGATGCGAGCGTCAGCAAACTTGCCGATGCGACGGAGAGAAAGGACGTCGTCGTTCTCGACCGGGAGGACGTGCGCAAGACCAAGCGCTCCCTGTTCGGCTTCAATGTTCCCTCGCTCCCCTTCTTCGGGGGAGGCAAGGACGCCGACGGCAAGGAAGCGCATGAGGAGTTCACCGAGATCGAGGCCAAGATCGCGAGCGTTCGTGACAGGGGCATGGGCGTGTGGACGATCGTGCTCGATGACGGCGGCGTGTGGGAAACGAACGAGGCGCCGAAAAACGATCCCAGCAGCGGCGATTCGATCCATATCCGCAAAGCGGCGCTTGGCAGCTATTTCGGCAACATCAACGGCGCACGGGCCGTGCGCCTCCATCGCATCGGCTGAACGACCGGCTTTCAAGCGTCGCCGTCAGCCGCCCATCGGCGGCGCCACCAGCTTCGGATCGATCCGCTCGCCGCGCCAGGTCAGCGCCCAGTGGAGATGCGGGCCGGTGGCGCGGCCCGTCATCCCGCTTTCGCCGATCACCTGGCCCTGCTTCACGACATCGCCGACCTTCACGTCGATATGGCTGAGGTGCAGGAAGGCGCTGTCCAGCCCCATGCCGTGCGCGACCATCAGCAGATGGCCCTCCAGCGTGAACGGATCGCCCGTGGCGGCGAGGATGACGACGCCGTCAGCCGGCGCACGGACGGGCGTTCCGGTCGGCACCGCGACATCCTCGCCCGTGTGATAGCTGCCCTTCTCGCCATTGTAGACGCGCTGCGCCCCGAAGGCGCCCGAGATGCGGCCCTGCACCGGCCAGATGAAGCTCTGCCGCCAGCCGTCGCTCTGGATCACCGCCGCCTGCTTGCGCGCCGCGCCGATCTGGGCGAGCTCGCCCTCGCGGATCTTCAGGAACTCCGCTTCGGGCTGCTGATATTTGGGGATGGGCAGCGCCTCGATCCGGTAGACTCCCGGCGCGATGGCGAGCGGATCGGTGACCGCGCCACCGTCGGCACGGGTGGCGACCAGGGTTGCGGACGGGCCGTGATCGCGGCCGAACGCGATCAGGAAGCGACCATCCGGCGCCAGCGGCACGGCGGCGCCGTCGAGCGTGAGCGCGGTGGTGCCGGCCGGTGCCGTGCCGATCAGCATCCCGCCCTGGCTCATCGTGCCACGGAAGGAGAAGCCGGCGGACGACGATGCCGGCATGACGGGCGCGGGGGCCGATGGGGAAGGCGCGGCGGCCGATGGCCCCGACGGCGCCACGCAACCGGCCAGCGCGACCAGCAGGACCGGCCCGCCGATCCAGCGCCTGGGCCTCAAAGGCCGAGCTCGGCCTTGGTGGAGAGCTCCGCCGACGCGTAGGGCTCCTGCCGCGCGACGCTCCAATATTTGAGCTTGTCGAGCGGGATCGCCTGCCCCGACACCGCGCAGGTGACGTGATCGCCCGGCACCAGCACCCGGAAGCTGTTGGCGAGGTAGCGCAGACGCGCCTCGCGGCCGCTTTGCGACATCAGCATGGCCATATCCTTTCCCCCTCCCCCTTACAGAAGCCGCGGCTGAAGGGAAGATGCGGGCGATATCCTGGGCTTGGGCCGCGGCGAAGGCGGCGGCGCATCGGTGGCCGCCACATCGACGCGGCCATCGGCAAAGACGAGGGTCATAACCCCGACATCGCGCGCGCGGTCCGCGCTCGCGACGACATGGCCGTCGGCCTCGACCCGCGCATAGCCGCGCTGGAGGACGAGATCGGGATTGAGGCTGCGCGCCAGCCGCCACAGCGCCTCCAGCCGGCGCCCGCCATCGGCGATGCGGGTCGTCACCAGCGACGGGCGCAAGCCGGCGCGGGCGAGCAAAGCCCGGTCCCGCTCGACCCGCGCCGCCAGCAATCGGGGGCGCAGCGCGCCGGAGGCGTGGGCGAGATCGCCGCGCGCCACCGCCAGCCGCTTCGACAGCGCGCGGGGCAGGCGATCGGCAAGATCGTCCAATTTCTGCCGCTGCGGGCCGAGCAGGGTGTCCGGCGTCGGCATCCGCCGCGCGACCGCATCGAAGCGCTCGCCGGCCCGCTCCCGATAGCGGCGCGCGCAATTCGCCGCCCGTCCGCCCAGCGCATCCAGATAGCCGGCCAGCTCGGCGCGCACCGGCACCGCCATCTCGGCGGCGGCGGTCGGGGTCGGGGCGCGGCGATCGGCGGCGAAGTCGCACAGGGTGGTGTCGGTCTCGTGGCCCACCGCCGAGACGATCGGGATGGTGCAGCCCGCGACGGCGCGCACCACCACCTCCTCGTTGAAGGCCCAGAGATCCTCGATCGACCCGCCGCCGCGCGCGACGATCACGAGGTCCGGCCGTGGCACCGGCCCGCCGGGCGCAAGCGCCGAGAAGCCGTTGACCGCCGCCGCCACCTTCTCGGCCGCGCCCTCGCCCTGCACCGGCACGCCCCACACCAGCACGCGGCTGGGGAAGCGATCGGCGAGGCGATGGAGGATGTCGCGGATCACCGCGCCCGTTGGCGAGGTCACCACCCCGATCACGCGCGGCAGGAAGGGCAGCGCCGTCTTGCGATCCTCGTCGAACAGCCCTTCCGCGGCGAGCGCGCGGCGGCGCTTGTCGAGCAGCGCCATCAGCGCGCCCTGCCCGGCCAGCTCCATCCGGTCGATCACGATCTGGTACTTGGACCGGCCGGGATAGGTGGTGAGCCGGCCGGTGCAGATCACCTCGATCCCGTCCTCGGGGCGAAAGCGCAGGTTCGCCGCCTGGCCCTTCCACACCACGCCGTCGATCACCGCCTTGTCGTCCTTGAGCGCCAGGTAGCAATGGCCCGAGACATGGCGCTTCCAGCCCGAAATCTCGCCGCGCACGCGGACATGGCCGAAGCGGTCCTCCACCGTCCGCTTGAGCGCGCTCGACAGGTCCGACACGGAGAGCGCGGGCGCGTTGTCGCCGGGCGCTTCGTTCGCTAGGAGCGCGCTTTCGTCATACGGAGCGAAGGGATCGGCCATGAATGTCCTGCTGCTGGGATCGGGAGGCCGTGAACATGCGCTCGCCTGGAAGCTGGCGCAATCGCCGAAGCTGACCAGGCTGTACGCCGCTCCCGGCAATCCGGGGATCGGCCACTGCGCCGCCCTGGTGCCGCTGTCGCTTTCGGATCAGGAAGCGATCCTCTCCTTCGCGCAGGAAGCGGCGATCGACCTCGTCGTCGTCGGGCCCGAGCAGCCGCTGGTCGACGGGCTCGCCGACACGCTGCGCGCCGCCGGCATCGCGGTGTTCGGCCCTTCGGCCGCCGCCGCGCAGCTCGAAGGCTCCAAGGGCTTCACCAAGGCGCTGTGCGACCGCGCCGACGTGCCGACCGCCGCTTATGCCCGGCACACCGATGCGAGCGAGGCCAAGGCCGATTTGCCGCGCTTCGGCCTGCCGGTGGTGATCAAGGCGGACGGCCTCGCGGCGGGCAAGGGCGTGATCATCGCCACCACCGCCCAGGAGGCCGAAGCGGCGATCGACGACATCCTCGGTGGCCGCTTCGGCTCGGCCGGGGCGAGCCTCGTCATCGAGCAGTTCCTCGAAGGCGAGGAGGTGAGCTTCTTCGCGCTGTCCGACGGGAAGACCGTGCTCGCGCTCGGCTCGGCGCAGGATCACAAGCGCGTCGGCGACGGCGACACCGGCCCCAACACCGGCGGCATGGGCGCCTACACCCCCGCCCGCGTGCTGACCCCCGCGCTCGAGGCGCGCGTGATGGCCGAGATCGTCCGCCCCTCGATCGCCGGCATGGCGGCGGCCGGCACGCCCTTCACCGGCGTGCTCTTCGCCGGGCTGATGCTCACCGAGACCGGCCCGCAGCTGATCGAATATAATGTCCGCTTCGGCGATCCCGAATGCCAGGTGCTGATGATGCGCCTCGACGAGGACCTGCTGCCGATCCTGCACGCGGCGGCCACCGGCACGCTGGAGGATCGCCCGATCCGCTGGAAGGACGCGGCCGCGCTGACCGTGGTGATGGCCGCCCGCGGCTATCCCGGCACCCCCGAGGCCGGCGGCACGATCCGGGCCATCGAGGCGGCGGAGGCGACCGGCGCGCAGGTCTTCCACGCCGGCACCCGCACCGGCGCGGAGGGGCTGGAGGCGGCGGGCGGGCGCGTTCTCGCGGTCACCGCCAGCGCGCCGACCGTGGCCGAGGCGCAGGCGGCGGCCTATCGCGCCGTGGATGCGATCGATTTCCCGACGGGCTTCTGCCGGCGAGACATCGGCTGGCGCGAAGTGGCGCGCGGCTGATCGACGGCGTTCCGGGGGCGGAGCGCTTTCCGGCCGGATGCCGTTCGCAGGGCGCGGCGCGGTGCACGCCGCCAGCCTCCGGATGGACCTATTTTCCAGTGACATCCAAATCGGATGACAATTCCAACCCCTTTCCCGCAATGATATTTTGACAGATGGGTATTCGCATGCAACTCTCTCCGTTCGGGGGGTGAGGAGAGAAGCATGTATTCTCGAAAAACACTCATCTATACTGGTGCTTTATTGCTCCTGTCCGCACCGGCATATCTCACACCAGCCCATGCCGGAGTCATAGAACAGTGCGACGATGCGGCCGAGCAATATGCCTTGCAATATGGCGATCCGGGCTCCGGCATTTATAACGTGCATTATAATGCGATGGTGAGCATTTGCGAGGATGGTGCGGCGACCCGCCCATTCCCGGGCGTCAACATCCCCGATCTCGAACATTGGCTCGGGAATTATTGTTCGACCGGTGGCAATCAATGCACGAACATTCCCTCAAACCCTGACTGGTAATCGCAAGGACGGAGCGGCGCCCGGCCGGCTCCGCCCGTCTCGCACCTCACGTGGACGAAAGCGCGTTCCATGGAAGGCCCCGCGGATGTCGGAAGGTCGAACGGCTGGCGCGCCAATGGAGCTCACCAGAATGAAAATGACGCAGCTATATCTCCTCCTGGGTGCTGCGGTGATGACGATCGGCGCGGCAGAGCGGCCGCCGACGACGCCCCCGTCCGAACCGGAGATCGTCGTTCGCGGGGCGCCGACGCCCAAAGAGGCGCGCACGGTGGCGAGCCAGTTCACGCAGTCGGTCGCGGGAGGGCCGATCGCACGCTGGAATGGCTGGCTATGCTTTTCGGTCGAAGGGCTGTCGCAGGATCAAAGCGCGGTGCTGCTGGGTCGAATCAAGAAGAATGCGGCCGATCTCGGCCTTCGCATAAACGACAATCCGTCCTGCACCTGGAACGTGCTGATCGGCTTCACGTCGGACGCGGACACGCTCGCCGCCAGGCTGGTGAAGGAGCATCCGGGTCTGTTCCGCGATTACATACGATACGGCCTGGCATCCCATCATGATCGGGATGTCCTGGCGGCGCCGCGGCCGGTGCGCTGGCTTCCCGTGGAACGCAGCATCAGCGCGGTGGGAACGGGCGCAGGCGTCGACAATGAAGACGCCTCCCATATCGACGACTCCTCCCATATCAGCACCAACTTCCGGAGCGACAAGTCGGCGGAGATCATCATCGTCGATCCCCAGCGCATTGCGGGCGTCTCGTGGCAGCAGCTGGCGGATTATCTCTCGATGGTGATCCTGACCGATCCGGGCATGGACGAATCGTTCACCGGCGATTCCTCGATCATGTCGATCTTCGCCGAGCGGGACCAGGGGCGGGCGGGGCCGCCGGAGCTGACGATCCAGGACCAGAGGCTGCTGCGGGGCTATTACCGGTTCGATCCCTATCTGCCCCCCCATCAGCAGATCGCGACGATCGCCCAGTCGTTGCGGACGGCCCTTCCCGCATCGAGCGGGCAGCCTGGCCCGGCAGAGCCGGATCCCGCCGGGAGCCAGCCGGAGAAATAGGCCGCACCTCCCAATCCCGGCCGGGATTCGGCCGTTCGCGTGATGGCGCACCACTCGCCTTGCCTCCCCGCCGCTCCCACGGCAATGTCAGCGCCGTCATCCGCGTGGGGAGTGCCATGTCCACCAGCACGATCGTCATCATTGCCGTCGCCCTGATCCTGCTCGCCATCCTGCTGCTGGTGCTGGCGCGCACCGGCCGCAAGACGCCCGAGGGGCCGGCGAACGAGGACGGCATCGCGATGGTGCGCCCGGCGACCGAACTCTCGCCCGCCGCCGATCCCCTCCCCGAACCCGCCGCCGCCCCCGGCCTGCCCGTCTCCGAGATCGCGCCGCCGCCGGAACCGGCCGCGGCGCCGGATGGGCCGCCCGATCCGCTCACCCGCATGAAGGGACTCGGCCCCAAGGCGGAGGCGACGCTCAACGGCCTGGGCATCACGCAATATGGCCAGATCGCGAGCTGGAGCGAGGCGGACATCGCCCGGGTCGATGCGCAGATGGGCGCGTTCAAGGGCCGCATCGCGCGCGACCGCTGGGTGGAGCAGGCGCGCTACCTCGCCGCCGGCGATACCGCCGGATTCGAGGCGGTGTTCGGGAAGCTGGGCTGAACCGGCGGCGGGCTCAGCCCACCTCGCCCCAGTGGCGCAGCAGATTGGCCTGGACGCGCTGCAGCCGCGCGAAATTCTCCTTCTGCATGGTCAGCCCCTCGAGCGCGGCGACCTCGTTCAGCTCGTAGAGCCACTCGCGCTTGTCGGGATCGGCGATGCGGCTCTGCATGAAGCTCAGCCCCACCCGTCGTTCGCCCTGCGTCACCGGCAGCACCTCGTGCAGGGTGCTCGACGGGTAGAGGATCGCGGAACCAGCCGGCAGCTTGACGAAGATGTCGGCGGTGCCGAGCCGGATGTGCAGCTCGCCCCCTTCATAGCTTTCCGGATCGCTCAGGAAGATGGTGCAGCTGATGTCCGATCGGATGGTCAGCTGGCCGAGGTTCATCAGCGCGGCGTCGTGATGCAGCCCATAATGCATCCCGTCGCTATATTTGGTGATCATCGGAGGCGCGATGAAGCGCGGGAACACGAAATTCCGGAAATCCTCGCTGCGCAGCAGCGCGTCGGTCATGATCTTGGAGGATTGCTGCGCCGCCGTCTGGTCGTGGAGCTGGAGATTGTTCTTCACCGTGCTGTGCGGATTGGAGATGCGCCCGTCCACGAACGGCGCCGTGTCCGCGATATGATGCAGCGCGTCCAGCTCCTCGAGCAGCAGGATGGAAGGGATTTCGCGGAACATGGCCTCTCCTCGTCTCGGCGTCGCCATAGCGGGCAGGCCGCCCCTTGGGGAAGGCTTGCCGAACGCGATGGACTTTATACCGGCGCCCGATCAAGGGACGAGGCATGACCGAGCTGTCGCGACGCCTGGCCCAGGGGCCGACCCAATTCGTCCATTCGCTCGACGCGCCGCGCGACATGCTGCTGCTGATCGAGCTGGCCGAAGCCGAGTTGCGCGGCGCCAGCTTCCTCGACCAGCGCCTGCTCACGCCCGGCCGATGGGGGCGCTGGCTGCCCTTCGCCGACGTCGCGGCCAGCCTGGATCCCGATGCGCGCGATGACGCGCACTACATCTTTCACATCGGCCATGTCGGATCGACGCTGATCGCCCGCCTGCTCGGCGAAATGGCCGGCGTCCTCGCCCTGCGCGAGCCCCTGCTGCTGCGCGATCTCGCGGCGCAGGTCGCGCAGGAAGGAAGTGTCGAGGCGGCCTGGGAGCCGGCGTCGCTGCCCGATCGCACCCGGTCGATCCGCCGCCTGCTCGCGCGCACGACGCGGGCCGGGGAACGTGCGATCATCAAGGCGACCAGCTTCACCAGCGAGATCGCGCCCCGGCTGGTGACCGGGGGCGCCCGCGCCGTGCTGCTCTTCGCGCGGCCCGAAAGCTACATGACGACCATCCTGGCCGGGGACAATTCCCGCGCGGAGCTGGCGGCGATCACGCTCACCCGGCTTCCCCGCCTGGCCCGCCGGGTGGAGGACATGCCGCATCGCCTCTGGTCGCTGGACGAAGGCGAGCGGGTGGCGCTCGGGTGGGCGACCGAGATGCTGTCGCTCCAGGCGGCGGCCGACGCCCTGCCCGCCGAAGCGGTGCTGTGGGTCGATTTCGATGCGTTCCTGGCCGATCCCGCCGATCAGCTCCTGCGCATCGCGCGCCATTTCGGGCTCGACCTCGCGATCGAGGACGCGACGCGCCTCGTCGCGGGGCCGATCATGCAGCGTTATTCCAAGGCGCCCGAGCACGGCTATTCCCCGGCCCTGCGCGCCCAGCTCCAGCGACAGGCCGCGCAGGCGCACGGCCATGCGCTCGGGGCCGGGCTGCGGTGGATCGAGGCGATGCGGCGGGCCCATCCCGCCATCGCGCGGCTTCCGGCCTAGCTCCGACGTCCCGGGCGGCGGCGCGTCACGCGCCCTTCGCCCGCCGGCTCGCCAGCAGCTTGTCGACCCGGCGGCCGTCCATGTCGATCACCTCGAAGCGCCAGCCGTCGACGTCGAAATGCGCGCCCGTCTCGGGAATGTGGCGCAGCACCGACAGCGCGAAGCCGGCGGCGGTGGCATAGTCGCGGTCCTCGGGCAGATCGATGCCGAGCTTCTCCGCCATGGCGTCCGCCGAGAGCGAGCCCGAGATCAGGTGGCTGCCATCCTCGCGCTCGACCAGCGCCGGATCATAGCCCTCCTCCTGGTCCGAGGCGAAGGCCCCGGCGATCGCGGTGAGCAGGCTGCCCGGCGTCACCAGCCCGTCGAGATGGCCATATTCGTCCACAACCAGCGCCAGCGGCACCTCGGCATCGCGCAGCACGGCGAGCGCGTCCATCGCGTCCATCCGGTCCGGGATGGTGGAGACGGGCTGCATCTTCTCGCGCAGGTCGATCGCGCGGCCTTCCAGCAGCGCCAGCAACAGGTCGCGCAGCCGCACCACGCCGACGATCGCATCGACGGAGCCCTCCGCCACCGGCAGGCGGCTGTGCGGCGTCTCCGCGACGATCTCGCGAATCTCGTCCAGCGTCGCGTCGGCATCGATCCAGTCGATGTCGGTGCGCGGCGTCATCACCTCGCGCACCGGCCGGTCGGCGAGGCGGACGACACCCGAGATGATCGCGCGCTCGCTCTCCTCGATCACCCCGGCGGACGAGGCCTCGGCGACGACGAGGTGGAGTTCCTCCGCCGTCACATGATCCTCGCGCTCGCGCTTGAGGCCGAGCAGGGAGAAGATGGTCAGGCTGGTCTTGTCGAGCAGCCACACCACCGGCGCGGTCGCCTTGGCCAACCAGGTCATCGGCAGCGCCGCGATCGTCGCGATCGGCTCGGGCGAGCGCAAGGCGAGCTGCTTGGGCACCAGCTCGCCGATGATCAGCGAGACGTAGGTGGTCACCACGATCACCAGCACGAAGCCGAGATGATAGGCCAGATCGTGGCTGACGCCGATCCGCTCCAGCCGCTCGGACACCGGCCCGCCCAGCGCCTCGCCCGAATAGGCGCCCGACAGGATGGCGATCAGGGTGATGCCGATCTGCACGGTGGAGAGGAACTTGCTGGGATTGTCGCGCAGCGCCAGCGCGGCGCGCGCGCCGGTGCGGCCGGTGCGCGCCATCGCCTCCAGCCGGGCGGTGCGCGCGGAGACGATCGCCAGCTCGCTCATCGCGAACAGGCCGTTGAGCACGACCAGCGCGAGGATGATGAGGACGTCGATCCAGGGGAAGGGAGCAAGGGGCGGCATGGTCGCCGGGACTCATTGCCGAAAATTCATGGCTTCGACAATGGCGCGCGACGGATGCGACCGGGAAATCCCGTTCGCCCTGAGCCTGTCGAAGGGCTGCCCTTCCCCCTTTCGACGATCGAAAGAGGAAGAACGGGGCTTCGACAAGCTCAGCCCGAACGGCGAGGGATGTCGCAGCTAGCCCCGCCGCTCCGCGAAGAAATCCCGCAGCAACCCCGCCGAGTCCGCCTCGCCGATCCCGCCATAGATTTCCGGCCGGTGATGGCAGGTCGGCTGGGTGAAGAAGCGGGGGCCGTGGGCGACCGCCCCGCCCTTTTCATCGGCCGCGCCGTAATAGAGGCGGTCGATGCGGGCATGGGCGATGGCTCCCGCGCACATCGCGCAGGGCTCCAGCGTCACCCACAGGTCGCAGCCGTCGAGCCGCCCCGTGCCCAGCGCGGCGAGGGCGGCGCGAATCGCCTCCATCTCGGCATGCGCGGTGGGATCGCCCAATTCGCGCATCCGATTCGCCACCACCGCCACCACCGCGCCGGCCCGCGTCACCACCGCGCCGACCGGCACTTCGCCGGCCCCGCCCGCACGGGCGGCGGCATCGAGCGCGAGGCGCATCGGATCGGGAAGCGGAAAGGCCATCCCCGGCGCTTAGCCCAAGCGACCGCCGTTCGTCAGCGGTTGCGCAAGCCGTTCAGCAGATCGGGCCGCAGCACGGCGACCAGCGAGAAGACCATCCCCGGCACATAGGCCAGGCAGGTGAGGATCAGCGAGATCAGGAGGATCATGCCGATCCCCTCCGCCATCCACACCCCGATCGGCGGCAGCAGCACCGCCAGGATGATCGCCCAGATGCCGGGCCCGCGATTCATTGCGGCTTCTGCACGTTGACGGTCGGCGTTTGCACGACGTGATTCTCGGTGCCGACCGAGACGTTGGCGGTCTCGACATTGAACGCCGGCGCCGAGCCGCCCTGCACCGAGATGCTCGGCAGGGACGCCGTCTTCGTCTGGGTGACGTTCACATAACCGAGCGCGATCGCCCCGATGGCGACCAGCACCACGATGACCAGCAGCACGAGAATCGCGCGCATCGCCTCACTCCCTCTCCAATGACGTGGGGGGTGAACGATTCGCCGCCGTATCGGTTGCGTGGGCCGCTCAGCCCGCCGGAAGCACCTTGCGGAAGGCGGTGACGGTCACCTCGGCAAACAGCCCCGCCTCGGCATAGGGATCGGCCGCCGCGAACGCCCTGGCCGAATCGAGATCGGCCATGTCGACGATCACGATCGAGCCCGTCGGCGCGCCGTCCGCGCCCAGCATCGGGCCGGCGAGGGCCACCGCGTCGCCGATTCGCTCCAGATAGGCCAGATGGCGGGGCCGCGTGTCCGCGCGCAGGCTTCCGGCATCGGGGCGATCATGGCAGAGGATGGCGAAAAGCGGCATATTTGCGGGCTCCCATGGGGCTCAGGCGGGTTGACCCCGCGTCGCTTCTCCACTAGGGACGCCGACTTTCCGAGCAACAGATTCTTTCAGGATAAGATCATGTCGCGCATCTGCGAGCTGACCGGCAAGGGCCGCCAGGTGGGTCACAACGTGTCCCACGCCAACAACAAGACCAAGCGCACCTTCCTGCCCAACCTGCAGAACGTGACGCTGATCTCCGACGCGCTGGGCACGTCGGTGAAGCTGCGCGTCTCGACGCACGGCCTGCGTTCGGTCGAGCATAATGGCGGCCTGGACAACTGGCTGCTGAAGACCTCGGACGCGGACCTCAGCCTGCGCGCCCGTCGCCTGAAGCGCGACATCGCCAAGAAGAAGGCGGCCGTCGCCGCCTGATCCGGACGGCCGGTCCGCCGGCCGCCCCGCGATTGCGAAAGGCCCCGCCGGGCATGACCCGGCGGGGCCTTTCGCGTGGCTGTTTTTTGTCTTTCTTCCGTTCGGGCTGAGCCTGTCGAAGCCCTGCCCTGCCCTTTTTGCTCGCGTGAAGAAGAAGGACAGCCCTTCGACAGGCTCAGGGCGCCGGTGGTGGTGGCCGATGCCCCCCTCAGCCCAGCCGCTCCGCATGCCAGCGCAGATGGTCGGCCATGAAGGTCGAAACGCAATAATAGCTGTGGTCGTAGCCCGGCTGCATCCGAAGCGTCAGGTCGATGCCCGCCTTGTCGTACGCCGCCGCCAGCAGCTCGGGGCGGAGCTGCTCGGCCAGGAACTGGTCCGCCTCGCCCTGGTCGACCAGCAGAGCGGGAACGCGCGCGCCGTCCTCGATCAGCGCCACCGCGTCATGCCTGCGCCAGGCCGCCCGATCGGTGCCGAGATAGCCGGTCAGCGCCTTCTCTCCCCACGGCACCTGCGACGGCGCCACGATCGGCGCGAAGGCCGAGACCGCCTTGAAGCGATCGGGAAAGGACAGCCCGATGGTCAGCGCGCCGTGGCCGCCCATCGAATGGCCCATGATCGATTGCCGCCCCATGTCGGCCGGGAAATGCCCGGCGATCAGCGCCGGCAGCTCCTCGGTCACGTAGGACCACATCCGGTAATGCGTCGCATAGGGCGCCTCCGTCGCATCGACGTAGAAGCCGGCACCCAGCCCGAAATCATAGGCGCCGGCCGGATCGTCCGGCACGCCTTCGCCGCGCGGCGAGGTATCCGGTGCGACGAAGATCAGGCCCAGCTCCGCGCAGGCGGCACGAAACTCGCCTTTCTCGGTGACGTTGGCGTGGGTGCAGGTGAGCCCCGACAGATACCAGACCACGGGCAGCGTCGCGCCCTCGGCATGGGGCGGCACGTAGACCGAGACGGTCATGTCCGTGCCGGTGGCCGCCGAGGCGTGCCTGTAGACGCCCTGCGTGCCGCCGAAGGCGCGATTGGTCGAGATCGTCTCCATCAGCCGCTCACCTTGTGGAAGCCGCACAATTTGTTGCCCGCCGGATCGCGCAGATAGGCGAGGTAGAGGACGCGCCCGCCCGTGGCGTGGCGGATGCCGGGCGGGTCCTCGCAGGACGCGCCGCCATGGGCGACACCGGCCGCGTGCCACGCATCCACCACCTCCGGCGCGCCGGCGAGGAAGCCGATCGTGCCGCCATTGGCGAAGCTCGCGTCGCCGCCGTCGACCGGCCGCGTCACCAGGAAGCGGCCGCCATCGTGCGAATAGACCACCCGCCCCTTGGCATCCACCTCGCCCGGCGGGGCGCCGAGCACGCCCAGGACCGCATCGTAGAAGGTCTTCGCGGCATCGAGATCGTCGGCGCCGACGACGATATGGCTGAACATCGCCGCGCCCCTCAGTAGACCACGACGGAGCGGATGCTCTCGCCGGCATGCATGAGGTCGAAGCCCCTGTTGATGTCCTCCAGGCCCATGACGTGCGTGATCATCGGATCGATCTCGATCTTGCCGGTCATGTACATGTCGACGATCTTGGGCACGTCGGTGCGCCCCTTGGCGCCGCCGAACGCCGTGCCGCGCCAGTTGCGCCCGGTGACCAGCTGGAAGGGCCGCGTCGCGATCTCCTTGCCCGCCTCGGCCACGCCGATGATGATCGAGGTGCCCCAGCCGCGGTGGCAGGCCTCCAGCGCGGTGCGCATCACCTCGGTGTTGCCGGTGGCATCGAAGGTGTAGTCCGCGCCGCCATCGGTCATCTGCACGATCCTGGCGACCACGTCCTCGCGGCTCATGCCCTTCGAGTTGAGGAAGTCGGTCATGCCGAACCTGCGGCCCCACTCCTCGCGATCCGGGTTGATGTCGACGCCGATGATCCGGTTGGCGCCGGCGAGGCGGGCGCCCTGCAGCACGTTGAGGCCGATGCCGCCCAGGCCGAACACCACGACATTGTCGCCGACCTGCACCTTGGCGGTGTTCACCACCGCGCCGACGCCGGTGGTCACGCCGCAGCCGATATAGCAGCTCGTCTGGAAGGGCGCGTCCTCGCGGATCTTCGCCACCGCGATCTCGGGCAGCACCGTGAAGTTCGAGAAGGTCGAGCAGCCCATGTAGTGAAAGATCGGCTGGCCCTTGTAGGAGAAGCGCGTCGTGCCGTCCGGCATCAGGCCCTTGCCCTGGGTCGCGCGGATCGCGGTGCACAGGTTGGTCTTGCCCGAGAGGCAGCTTTTGCACTGGCGGCATTCGGGCGTGTAGAGCGGGATGACATGATCGCCCGGCGCCACGCTGGTGACGCCCGCCCCCACCTCGCGCACGATGCCCGCGCCCTCGTGGCCCAGCACGCTGGGGAAGAGGCCCTCGCTGTCGAATCCGTCCAGCGTGTAGGCGTCCGTATGGCAGATGCCCGTCGCCATGATCTCGACCAGCACCTCGCCCGGCTTCGGCCCTTCCAGATCGAGCTCCACGATCTCCAGGGGCTTCTTCGCCTCGAAGGCGACGGCGGCACGGGTCTTCATCCGGTTTCTCCCTTGGTCACAGATCGGGTGCCGGTTGATCGCCACCCAGCCGCCCATGTCAATCAGCTTCCGCCGAGCAGGCTCGCCAGCAGCCACAGATTCGCCGCCGCGATGACAGCGAACAGCCCCCAGGCGCCCCCCACAGCGAGGCGCCCAGCCGCCAGCCCGCCCATGATCGACCGGTCCGAGGCGGCTAGGATCAGCGGCCAGATCGCGAAGGGCAGTTGCAGCGACAGCACGATCTGGCTCAGCACCAGCATCGGGCCGACGCCATGATCGCCGAACAGGATCACCCCGCCCAGGGCCGGCACGATCGCGATGCCGCGCGTGATCACGCGGCGTTGCCAGCAGGGGATCTTGAGCTGGAGGAAGCCCTCCAGCACCACCTGCCCGGCGATCGTGCCGGTAAAGGTGCTGCTCTGGCCGGATGCGAACAAAGCGATGCCGAAGAACAAGGCCGCCGCCTTCGCGCCGGTGATGGGGGCGAGCAGGCGATAGGCGTCGTCGATCTCGGCGACCTGGGCATGGCCGTTCGCATGGAAAGCGCTCGCCGCCAGCGCCAGGATCGCGCCGTTCACCAGCATCGCCAGCGCCAGCGAGACCGCGGAATCGAGATTGGCGATGCGGATCGCGCGGCGCATCTCCGCCTCGCCGCCCGCGACGCGGCGGGTCTGCACGATGCTCGAATGGAGATAGAGATTGTGCGGCATCACCGTCGCCCCGACGACGCCGATCGCGATCGCCAGCGCCCCCGGCTGGGCCAGACGCCGGAGATCGGGGACGAGGCCCGCCGCGACGGCGTGCGGATCGGGCGGCACGATGATCAGCTCGATCAGGAAGCAGAGCGCGATGGTCGCCACCAAGGCGCCGACGATCGCCTCCACCTGCCGGAAGCCGCGTCCCTTCAACCCCACCACCAGCAACATGTCGCAGGCGGTGAGCAGGATGCCGGCCCACAGCGGCAGGCCGAGCATGAGCTTGATCGCCAGCGCCCCGCCCAGCACCTCGGCGACATCGGTGGCGAGGATCGCGATCTCCGCGAGGAGCCACAATGCGACATTGGGCAGGCGCCCGTAGCGCCGGCGGCAGGCCTGGGCGAGATCGAGGCCGGACGCCATGCCGAGCCGCAGCGCCAGCGACTGGAGCAGGATCGCCGCGAGGCTGGCGGCGACCACCACGAACAGCAGGTCGAAACCGTATCCCGATCCGGCGGCGATGTCGGTCGCCCAATTGCCGGGATCCATATAGCCGACCGCGATCAGCAGGCCCGGCCCGGCGAAACGCGCGATCCGCTGCCGCAGCGTCGCGCCGGTGGGGACCGTGATGCTGCCCTCCACCTCGGACGGGCAGAAGGGCGCAGTGGCGCGATCGGGAAGGGTCAGGCCGAGGATGGATGCCATGATCGGGCTCTAGCCGAGCCGGCCGGCGGACGGGAAGGGCCGCGGCGCACCGCGCGGCCCTGCAATTCATCCGTTTGCCATGCTGGCGGAGCGGGAGGGATTCGAACCCTCGAGGAGCTTTGGACCCCTACACACTTTCCAGGCGTGCGCCTTCGACCACTCGGCCACCGCTCCGTGAGGGGCGCTGCTAGCGACATTGCAACGCTTCCGCAACCCGATGCGCTGTGGCAGGCTCACGCGATGCGCCGATCCGCCCTGCTCCCGCTCCTCGCCCTCCTCGCCGCGGCCCCGCCGCCCGCCGCAAAGTCGCCCGGCGAGATCGTCGCCGCCGCACCCGCCAGCGCCTGGCGGGCGGTCGATCCCGATAATCTGCTGCTGATGGATCTCGCCGGCGGCGGCCATGTCGCGATCGAGCTGGCGCCCGGCTTCGCGCCCGCGCACGTCGCCAACATCCGCACGCTGGTGCGCGGCCGCTGGTTCGACGGCAATGCGGTCGTGCGGGTGCAGGACAATTATGTCGTCCAATGGGGCGGCGCCGACGAGAAAAAGCCGCTCCCCGCCGGCGTCGCCGCGCATCTGCCGGCCGAATATGAGCGCCCACGGGCCGGGCTGGCGATCCGCCCGCTCGGTTTCCGCGACGCCTATGCGACCGAGGCCGGCCATGCCGACGGCTGGCCGGTGGCGAGCGACGGCAGGCGCGCCTGGCTTCCCCATTGCTACGGCATGGTCGGCGTCGGGCGCGACATGCCGCCGGACACGGGGACGGGCGCCGAACTCTACACCGTGATCGGGCAGGCGCCGCGCCATCTCGATCGCAACATCGCGGTGGTCGGCCGAATCGTCGACGGGATGGAGGCGCTGACGGCGCTGCCGCGCGGCACCGGAGACCTCGGCTTCTACACCGATCCCGCCCAGCGGCTGGCGATCGTCCGCGCCCGCATCGCCGCGGACGTGCCCGAGGCCGAGCGGCCGCGCTACCAGGTGATGCGCAGCGACGCGCCGGCCTTCGCCGCCTATGTCGATGCGCGGGCCAACCGGCGCGACGCCTTCTTCGTGAAGCCGGCCGGGGCGGTCGATCTCTGCAACGCCCCGGTGCCGACCCGCCGCGCGCCCTGAAGGGCGGCGGCGTTACGTCAGGGCCGGCCGATCAATGGTGACGGCCGCCGCCGCTCGGCGGATTGAAGTGGCCGAAGGCCCCACCGAAATGGCCGCCCGGCGAACCCGACGGCGCGCCATGCGAGCCGCCATTGCCGCCACCATGCCACCCGCCGGCATGCCAGCCGCCGGCATTGCCATTGTTGCCATTGTTGCCGTTGCCACCATGCCAGCCGCCATGGTTGCCGTCGCCACCGTGCCAGCCGCCATTGCCCTGCCCATGGCCGGGATTGCCGTTGCCGCCATGCCAGCCGCCGCCACCCGGACGCCCGTGCCAGCCATGGCCGCCCGGCCCGTCCCAATGGCGCCGGTGGCCGCCGCGATCATAGACGTAGACGCCGGAGCCCGGATAATAATAGTCGCCGTACCAGCCATAATCCGGCCAGCCGCCGAGGCCGCCATAATAGCCGCCGTCATAATAAGGCGAGCCGTAATAGCCGCCGCCGGCATAGGCACCGCCGCCATAGCCGTAGCCGTCGTCCACGCAGCCGCCGAGCGCCAGCGCGCCGACCAGCGCCAGACCCGCCGCGCCCAGCCGGCGCCAGTTCGAGACCCTGTCCATCATCCATCTCCCGGGCGGCCGGAAGACTCGGCCGCCGCTTGAGATGTCATTCTATACCATGGGGTTGAACCCGCGCTGAACCCGTCCGGGCAACCGGACGGGCGTCGCTTGTACCGGGATGGAACCGCCGCGTCAGAAAGGCATCAGCTTCGATTGCGGGGTGAATTTCATGTAGCCGACATTCGCCCCCAGCCGCCAGCCGACGCCGAGCCGGATCGGGATCAGCACCACGTCGCCGCGCCGCAGATAGCTCGCCGTGAAGCCGCCGATGAAATAGGCCGTGCCCTCGGCCGCCGGGAAGCGGTGATACAGGTCCTGGCTGTCATAGAGATTGTAGACGAGGATGAACTCCTTCGCCGCATTGCCGCCAATGTCGAAGCCTAGCGACGGGCCGGTCCAGTAGACCGGGCGATCGCCCTCCACCTTGTGATGCAGCACGCCGGAACCGTATTTGAGGCCGATGGCGAAGGCGCCGCTCGCCTCGCGGCCGGCAATGTAGGCGGTCGGGCGGCCCTGATCCTTGAGCACGCGCTCGATCATCTTGGCGAGGCCCTCGGCGCCGCGCCCGAACACGCCCTCGGCCGCGTCGAGCACGTCATGCTCCTGGTAGGTCTGGCTGTCGGGCGCGCGCGAGGCGTTGGTGCCCGGCGGCGCGGACTGGTCCTGCCCCGGCGCCTGGGATTGCGCGGGCACCGGCGGCGGCGTGCCATAGTCGCTCTCGGGCGGCGCCTGGGTGCCGCTGGTCTCGGGCTGGCCGCTGCCGGCGGGCGCGAGATCGCTGTGCGCCTGCGCGGAGGAGGGATCGACGGTGCGGATCTGCGCCGAGACGGGGCCGGCCGCGAAGGCCACAAGCGCGGCCATCGCCACGGGTGCCGCGATCCGGCGGGCGATAATGGTCATGGAAATTCTCTGCTCCCCCGACATGTCACGCTCTGGTTAACCGCGAAGCGCCTTGCCGCGCAATGAACGCGCCGGGGCGTTCCCGCGACACGACTCACCGAAGGCACGCTTTGGCGCGTCAGAGGCGGTTGTATGTGCGAAAAACGCTCGCTATAGCCCCCCGACGCCGCATCTCGGAGACGTGGGTGAGTGGCTGAAACCAACGCTTTGCTAAAGCGTCGTACGGGAAACCGTACCGAGGGTTCGAATCCCTCCGTCTCCGCCAGCGCCTTGCGCGCCGAAGCCGATCGGATCCCGAAATGCACGGCGACGGCCCGGCAGCGATCCGCCCGGCGCAAGTGCCTCAATTCCATGGCTATCCGCCGCGCCGAGCTTCCCCGGAAGATTGGTGACCCCAACGGGACTCGAACCCGTGTTTTCGCCGTGAAAGGGCGACGTCCTAGACCGCTAGACGATGGGGCCAGCGCAGGCGAGGCCGCGCGTTAGGGCATCACGGGCGCGCGGTCAATCCGCCCATGCGGCATCGTCGAGATGGAGTTCCGCGGACGGGCGCGAGGCCCAGTCGTCGATGCGGGCGCGGCCGGCCAGCCAGAGCTTGCGGGTGCTGCCGGCGCCGAGCAGGGCCTGGCCGAGCGCGGTGTCGGCGGAGCCGAAGGCCATCGCCTTGATCGGCTTGCCGTCGTCCCCGGAGACGATCGTGCGGACATGGCCGTTGCCGACGATGTCCGCCTTCACCACGCGGACGCGGCCGGCGGCGACACGCGGGCCGGGCCAGCCGGCGCCATACGGGCCGCCCGCCTCCAGCGCCTCGACCAGGGAGGGCGTGACGCCGCCCGGCCCCACCACCGCATCCAGCAGCAGGGCGCGGGAATCCGAGGCCGCCGCCACGTCCGCCGCGAGGCGATCGTCGAGGAATTCGGCGAAGGCATCGAGCTTCGCCGCGTCGATGGTGATGCCGCAGGCCATGGCGTGGCCGCCGCCCGCGACCAGCAGGCCGCTGTCCCTGGCCGCCAGGATCGCCGCGCCGAGATCCACGCCGGAGACCGAACGGCCCGAGCCCTTGCCGACGCCGCCATCCAGCGCGACGACGATGGCGGGCCGGCCGGCGCGTTCCTTGATGCGGCTGGCGACGATGCCGATCACGCCGGGATGCCAGCCGCCGCCGGAAATCACCGCGACGGCGCGATTGCCCTGCGCGGCGAGCTTCGCCTCCGCCTCCTCGCGCACCGCCTGCTCGATGGCGCGGCGCTCCTCGTTCAGCACGTTCAGCTCGGCGGCGATGGCGCGCGCCTCGCCCTCGTCCTCGGTGGTCAGCAGGCGCACGCCGAGATCGGCGCGGCCCACCCGGCCGCCGGCGTTGATGCGCGGCCCCAGCGCGAAGCCGAGATCGGTGCAGGTGGGATTGCGGGTCAGCCGGGCCGCCTCGATCAGCGCGGCGAGGCCGATATTGCGGCGGCCGGCCATCACCTTGAGGCCCTGCGCCACGAAGGCGCGGTTGAGACCCTTCAGCTGCGCCACGTCCGCCACCGTGCCGAGCGCGACGATATCGAGCAGGTCGAGCAGCTTCGGCTCGGGCCGCGCCGCGAACCAGCCTCGGGCACGCAGGGTGCGGATCAGCGCGGCGCCGAGCAGGAAGGCGACGCCCACCGCGGCGAGATGGCCGTGCGCGGCGCCTTCGTCCTCGTCCAGCCGGTTGGGATTGACCAGTGCGTGCGCGACGGGGAGCGAGGTCGCGCATTTGTGGTGATCGACCACCACCACGTCCAGCCCGGCATCCCTGGCGGCCTGCAACGCCTCGAACGCCATCGCGCCGCAATCGACGGTGACGACGAGGCTGGCCCCCGCCTCCGCCAGCCGCACCAGCGCGTCCGCGGACGGGCCATAGCCTTCGAGCAGGCGATCGGGAATGTAGGTGCCGGCGCGCAGCCCGAGATCGCGCAGCAGGCGGACGAGCAGCGCCGCCGAGGTGGCCCCGTCGACGTCATAGTCGCCGAAGATGGTGACCGGCTCCTGATGCTCCACCGCCTGCGCCAGGCGCTCGGCCGCTCTGTCCATGTCCCGGAAGATCGAGGGATCGGGCATGAAGGCGCGGATGGTGGGCGCGCGGTGGCTCTCCAGCGCCTCGCGCGTGCAGCCGCGCGCCATCAGCAGCTGGTCGACCAGCGCATCCGGCCGGAAGCCCGCGTCGGAATCGTCGTTGGCGAGGCCGCGCCAGCGCCAGGGCTGGCCGAGGATCGATCGGGTCACTCCACAGGGGGCGGCGGCACTCATGCCACCGCCCTAGCGGATGATGACCGGATTGTGAATCAGGGTCGCGGGGTCAGGCTTCGGCCGCACGCAGCACGACATGAGTAAGGGAGACTGCCATGGCCTGCGCTGCCGATGGAAGGCTCAAGCCGACGAACAACCGTCACCCCTGCGAAAGCTGGGTCTCATGCCGGTGAAGCGCAGCGCCCGCGCCCGGGATCCCGGCTTTCGCGGGGATGATGCGCCCGGGTGTCGCCGCTCACTTCGTCTTGTGGTGCTCCCCCTTCACCCAGCGGATGGTGCGCGAGGAGGCGCGCATCACCACGCTGTCGGTGGTCAGCACGCCGTCCTTGCGGCGCTTGACGCCGCCGAGCAGCGAGCCGTCGGTCACCCCGGTGGCGGCGAAGATCGCGTCGCCCTTCACTAGGTCTTCCAGATTGTAGACGCGGTTGAGGTCGGTCACGCCCCACTTGGCGGCGCGCGCCTTCTCGTCGTCGTTGCGGAACAGCAGCCGGCCCTGGAACTGCCCACCGACGCAGGACAGCGCCGCCGCCGCCAGCACGCCCTCGGGCGCGCCGCCCGATCCCATATACATGTCGACGGTCGACTCCGGATCGGTCACCGAGATCACGCCGGCGACGTCGCCGTCGGGGATAAGATGCACGCCGCAGCCCAGCGCGCGCAGCTCCGCGATCAGTTTCTCGTGGCGCGGGCGATCCAGCACCATCACGGTGACATGGTGCGGCTTGCAGCCCTTGGCGGCGGCGAAGGCGGTGACGCGCTCGGTCGGCGTCATGTCGAGATGGACCAGGCCCTTCTCGTAGCCCGGCCCGATCGCGAGCTTGTCCATATAGACGTCGGGCGCGTTGAGCAGGCAGCCTTCCTCCGCGATCGCCAGCACGGCCAGCGCGTTGGGGCCAGCCTTGGCGGTGATGGTGGTGCCTTCCAGCGGATCGAGCGCGATGTCGATCTTGGGGCCGGTGCCCTTGCCCACCTTCTCGCCGATATAGAGCATCGGCGCCTCGTCGCGCTCGCCCTCGCCGATCACGACGGTGCCGTCGAAATCGAGCTCGTTGAAGGCGTGGCGCATCGCCTCCACGGCGGCGGCGTCGGCCGCCTTCTCGTCGCCGCGCCCGATCAGCTTCGCCGCAGAGATCGCCGCGGCTTCCGTCACGCGCACCATTTCGAGGACGAGAACGCGATCGAGAACCTGACTTGCGGCGATGCTATTGCTGGGCATGATGCTTCCTTGGTGGATCCCCGGTTGATCGAGCGATAGGGAAGCCGTGTGACGATGTCGAGAATGGCAGCGTTGGTCTTTCTCGGCGCGATTGCGGCATCATCGCCTTCTTCCGACACGGGAATCACCGCCGCGCAGGCGATGGCCAACTATCGCGCCGTGCTGGATGGTGCCAGGGCCGGGACGAGCACCGCACCCTGCCCCGCGGGAACGGGCAGCGACATCGTCGTGTGCGGACGCGATCCGCACCCCCAGCCGCGCCTGCCCATGCCCGATCAGCGCGCCGAGCCGGGGGAAGTGGTGCACCATCCGAGCGAACCGGCCTCGGCCGCCGGCGCGCTCAACGACAAGCCGCAATGCCAGTATAATTGCGGCCCCTCGCCCGCCTCTGAAACGTGGGGCCGCCTGTTCAAGATATTGAAAGGCGAGGACCCCGACGACTGACCGGATCAGACGTCGAGGATGTGCATCAGCATCGGCGTGCCGAGCAGGCTCTGCGAGCCTTCGAGGCGGGCGAGCGCGTCGCTGACCGAGCGCTCCGGCCCGTCATGCGTCACCATCGCGACCAGCACGCCGCCTTCGGGCGTGGTGCCGCGCTGGATCAGGCTTTCGATCGAGACGCCGGCGTCGCGCATCGCCGCCGCGATCTCGGCGAGCACGCCGGGCCGGTCGGCGACCGAGAAGCGCAGATAGGCGCGGCCGCGCCGCTCGCCGGCGGGGGCCGGCGCCATCTCGGCGAGGCTCTCCACCGGCATGGCGAACGCCGGGCCATATTCGCCACGCGCGATGTCGATCAGGTCGGCGACGACGGCCGACGCGGTCGGCCCCTCGCCGGCGCCGCGGCCCTCGAAGAACAGGCGGCCGACGAAATTGCCCTCCGCCACCACCGCGTTGAGCGAGCCCGCGACATGGGCGAGCGGATGGCTCGCCGGCACCAGGCAGGGCGCGACGCGCTGGAACAGGCCGGCGGTGCTGCTGCCCTCGGGCTGCGCCTCGGCGAGGCCGACGAGGCGGACGCGATAGCCGAGCGCCTGCGCCTGAGCGATGTCGGCGGCGATGACGTGGCGGATGCCGGAGACGGCCGCCGCCCCGAAATCGATCCGCGACCCGAAAGCCAGGCTGGCGAGGATCGAGAGCTTGTGCGCGGCGTCCACCCCGTCGATGTCGAAGGACGGGTCCGCTTCCGCATAGCCCAGCCGCTGCGCCTCGCCGAGCACCTCGGCGAAATCGCGGCCCTCGGCCTCCATGGTGGTGAGGATGTAATTGCAGGTGCCGTTGAGGATTCCGTAGACGCGGCCGATCGCATTGGCGGCGGCGCCCTCGCGCAGGCCCTTGATCACCGGGATGCCGCCGGCGACGGCCGCCTCATATTTGAAGGCGACGCCCTTGCCTTCCGCATCGCCCGCGAGGCCGAGGCCGTGATGCGCGATCATCGCCTTGTTGGCGGTGACGAAATGGCGGCCAGCGGCGATGGTGCGGCGCGCCAGCGTCAGGGCCGGGCCGTCCGCCCCGCCGATCAGCTCGACCACCACGTCGATATCCTCGCGCGCGGCGAGCTCGGCGGCATCGTCCACCCAGTCGAACCGGGTCAGCTCCACGCCGCGATCGCGGGTGCGGTCGCGCGCCGAGACGGCGACGATCTCGATCGGCCGGCCGGCGCGGCGCTCCACGATCTCGCGGTTGGTGTCGATCAGCTTGATGACGCCGGCGCCCACCGTGCCGAGACCAGCCAGAGCGACACGCAAAGCCTTGGACATCGAAAACCCTCCCGAAAGACGCGGCTGCGCTCGCACGTCGGCGCAGGGAGGGCAAGCCCTATACCCCTCTCCCGCCTTCGCGGGAGAGGGAGGGGCCCCCGGCAAAGCCGGGGGGTGAGGGCTCCTTTTGGAACGTCATCGTTTGACGCCCGAAAAGAAGACCCTCACCCAACCCTCTCCCGCGAAAGCGGGAGAAGGCTCTTCATCACATCAGCGGCACTTCACGTTGCCACGGTCGATCGAGCGGCCGAGCAGCGCGCCGCCGCCGGCGCCGAGCAGGGTGCCCAGCGTGTTGCCGCCGATCGCGTTGCCGAGCAGGCCACCGCCGATCGCGCCGATCACCAGGCCGGTCGTGCCGTCGTTGCGGCGGCAGTAATAGCGCCCGTCATGGCCGCGATAGACCCGGTCGTCGCGGCCGAGCCGGCGCGCCTTGTAGCGGCGGTCATAATGGTAGGAGCTCTGGGGATTCCAGTCGTGGCGATCGCCCTGCCAGCCGCGATCGGGGCCACCGCCATGCCACTGCGCCAGCGCCGGGGCCGGCAGCGCCATCGGCGTCGCCAGCAGCGAGAGCGCGATCGCGCCGAACATCATCTTCTTCATGGGTTCACTCCTCCTGCTCCCCCCAGAACCGGCCGGGCCGCCATAAGGTTGCCCGGTCCGATCCTGATCGAGGTTATGCGCCGAAGTGCGTGACGCGTCCATGAACCGATGCGTCAGCGAAACGAAAGCTTAGCTCGCTTTCTTGTCGCCCGCCGCATTGACGCCCATCGACTGGAGGTAGCGCTTGATGTTGCGCGCCGCCTGCCGGATGCGATGCTCGTTCTCGACGAGCGCGAGGCGGACATAGCCCTCCCCCTCCTCGCCGAAGCCGACGCCGGGCGCCACCGCCACCTGCGCATGGGTGAGCAGCTGCTTGGAGAATTCCAGCGCGCCGAGATGGGCCAGCGCCGGCGGGATCGGCGCCCAGCAGAACATCGAGGCTTCGGGCGGCGGCAATTCCCAGCCGGCGCGGCCGAAGCTCTCCACCATCACGTCGCGCCGCCGCTTGTAGAGCTGGCGGTTGCTCTCGACGATGTCCTGCGGGCCGTTCAGCGCCGCCACCGCCGCCGCCTGGATCGGCGTGAAGGCACCGTAGTCGAGATAGGATTTCACCCGCGTCAGCGCCGAGATCAGCGTCTTGTTGCCGACCGCGAAGCCCATGCGCCAGCCGGCCATGGAATAGGTCTTGGACATGGAGGTGAACTCGATCGCCACGTCCTTCGCGCCCGGCACCTGCAGGATCGACGGGGTCGGCGTGTCGCCGAAATAGATTTCCGAATAGGCCAGGTCGGAGAGCACCCAGAGCTTGTGCTCCTTCGCGAAGGCCACGACCTGCTCGTAGAAAGCGAGATCCGCCACATAAGCGGTGGGGTTGGAGGGATAGCCCATCACCAGCACCGAGGGCTTGGGCACGGTGTAGGCGACGGCATGCTCCAGCCGCTTGAAGAAATCCGGCCCCGGCGCCGCCGGGATCGAGCGGATCGCGGCGCCCGCGATGATGAAGCCGAACGTGTGGATCGGGTAGCTGGGGTTGGGCGCCAGCACCACATCGCCGGGCGCGGTGATCGCCTGGGCGAGGTTGGCGAGGCCCTCCTTGGAGCCGAGCGTCACCACCACCTCCGTCTCGGGATCGAGATCGACCTCGAAGCGGCGGGCATAATAGCCGGCCTGCGCCTTCCTCAGGCCCTTGATGCCCTTCGACGCCGAATAGCCGTGCGCACCCGGATCGCGCGCCACCTCGCACAGTTTCTCGATGACGTGCGGGGCCGGCGCGCCGTCCGGATTGCCCATGCCGAGATCGATGATGTCCTCGCCTGCCGCACGCGCCGCTGCCTTCATCGCGTTCACTTCGGCGAACACGTAAGGGGGCAGGCGACGGATACGGTAGAAATCCTCGGACATTCTCAAAGACCTTCTGGATGGCTCGCCACCATGGCGGCGGGCGCGCTATAGCCGAATCGCGTCCTGCGGCACAGGCGTCGCGTGAACCGGAGAGGTCGATTGGCCGAGAACAGCGATACGCTCGAAGCGCTCCAGCCCACCCTCGAGGAGATCCAGCACTGGACCGGCGTGATGGGCCGCGCCCAGCAGCTCATCCTCGAATATGCCGCGCGGCAATCGCTGCAGGCGTCGGCGGCGACGCCCAAGCTGCCGGATTTCTCGGCGCTGTGGACGACCCCGCAGTCGATGACCTTCGACACCGACAAGCTGGCCGACGCCCAGGCCGATTTCTGGAAGGCGAGCCTGACGCTCTGGCAGCGCTTCCTCGATCCGGGCTCCACGCCGCCCGCGAAGGGCGACAATGACCGTCGCTTCTCCGCGCCCCAGTGGCGCGACCTGCCGCTGTTCGACCTGATCCGCCAATCCTACCAGATCGTCTCCGAGCACATGCTCCGCTCGGTCGAGGCGATCGGCGGGCTCCATCCCAAGCAGCAGGAGCAGTTGCGCTTCGCGACGAAATCCTTCGTCGAGGCGATGTCGCCCTCCAACTTCGTGGCGACCAACCCGCAGGCGCTCGAGAAGATCATCACGACGCGCGGCGAGAGCCTGCTCAAGGGCATGGAGAATCTCCTCGCCGATCTCGATCGCGGCCAGCTGACCCACTCGAATCGCGACGCCTTCCAGGTGGGGCGCGATCTGGCCTCGACCCCCGGCAAGGTGATCCACGAGACGCCGCTCTACCAGCTCATCCAGTACAGCCCGACCACCAGGCAGGTGGGGAAGATCCCGCTGGTGATCTTCCCGCCGTGGATCAACCGCTTCTACATCCTCGATCTCAAGCCGGAGAAGAGCTTCGTCCGCTGGGCCGTCGCCGAGGGGCTGTCGGTGTTCATGGTCTCGTGGAAGTCGGCCGACGAGAGCCTCGCCCACGTCACGCTGGACGATTATGTCGCCGCGCAGATCGATGCGATCGACACGATCCGGGATCTGCTGGCCGTCGAATCGGTCCATGCCATCGGCTATTGCGTCGCCGGCACGACGCTCGCGACGACGCTCGCCTATCTGACCGCGCAGGACGAGGCGGAGAAGGTCGCCAGCGCCACCTTCTTCACCGCCCAGGTGGATTTCGCCGATGCCGGCGACCTCACCCTGTTCGTCGACGACGCGCAGCTCGATCTCGCCGCCGGGCTGGCCGGGGACAAGGGCTATCTCGACGGCCGCTACATGGCCGCCACCTTCAACCTGCTGCGCGGCAAGGATCTCATCTGGAACTACGTCGTCCAGAACTACCTGATGGGCGAGGATCATCCCGCCTTCGACCTGCTGCACTGGAACGGCGACGTCACCAACCTGCCCGCCGGCTGGCACCAGGCCTATCTGCGCGACCTCTATCGCGACAATCTGCTGGCCAAGCCCGGCGCGCTGTCCGTGATGGGGGTGCCGATCGATCTCTCCCGGGTCGCGACCCCCGCTTATGTGCAGGCCGGGCGCGAGGATCATATCGCCCCGCCGCAGAGCGTCTGGAAGATCACCGAGCATTTCCAGGGGCCGCTGCGCTTCGTGCTGGCGGGCTCCGGCCATATCGCCGGCGTGGTCAATCCGCCCGCCTCGGGCAAATATCAATATTGGACGAGCGATGCGCCGGCCGCGACGCTCGACCAGTTCGTTGCGGCTGCGAAAGAAACCAGGGGGAGCTGGTGGCCGCACTGGCGCGCGTGGATCGCCGATCGCGATGGCGAGAGCGTATCCGCGATCCGGGCGCGCGTCCCCGGCAAGGGCAAGCGCAAGGCCATCGAAGACGCGCCCGGACGCTACGTCATCCAGCGCTGACGCGGTTCGTCGCAGGCCGTTTTCGCTTCGCCTCAAAGTTTATGCTGCACTGCACAATGAGCGCTTGCAGCGGACGCTCCGATTGTGTATTGTGCATCGCAACATAAGCGTAACAGTGCACCCGGAGCACATGATGGCTGACGAGACGAGCAAGCCCGCCAAGGCGCCGAAGCCGGCGCCCGTGGCGACATCCAAGCCGGCAGCTGCGGCGAAGGCCGCCGCCCCGGCGCCGGTGAAGGCCGAGCCCACTCCGAAAGCCCCGGTCGCGAAGCCCGTCGCCGCGAAGGCGGCCCCGGCTCCGCGGGCCGCCGCTCCCGTGGCCAAAGCAACACCCGCCGTCGCGAAGCCCGCGCCGGCGGCTGCCAAGCCGGCGCCCAGTGCGCCCAAGAGCAAGTCGGCCCCCGTGGCTGCGGCGCCTGCTTCCCCGAAGGACGCGCCGAAGCCGGTCGAAGTGGCCGCTCTTAAGGTGGAACCGAAGGCCGAGGCGCCCATCCCCGCAAAGGATGCGCCGAAGCCCGTGAAGGCAGCCGTGACGCAACAGGAGACGGCCCCCGTCGCCGTCCGCATCGAGGGAAACCCAACCATGAACGAAGCCGTGACCAAGGCCCAGGAAACCGCCAAGAAGTTCACCGCGGACGCCGGTGAGAAGATGCAGGCCTTCTTCGGCGACGCCAGCGAGCGCGCCAAGGCCAATTACGAGAAGAGCCTGAAGCTCGCCGAGGAAATGTCCGAGTTCGGCAAGGGCAACATCGAGGCGATCGTCGAGACCAGCAAGCTGGCCACCAAGGGTGCCGAGTCGCTGGGCCAGGAAGCCGCCGACTATGCCCGCAAGTCGTTCGAGAGCAGCACCGCCGCGTTCAAGACCTTCGCGTCGGCCAAGTCGCCGACCGAGCTCTTCAAGCTCCAGAGCGACTATGTGAAGTCGTCCTTCGAGTCGGCCGTCGCCGAGAGCACCAAGGTCACCGAGGCGTGGCTGAAGCTGGCCGGCGAGATCGCCCAGCCGCTTTCGAACCGCTTCGCGGTCGCGGTCGAGAAGGTGAAGGCCAACGCCGCCTTCTGATCCGACGTCCGAGACGGAAACAGGAACGGCCGTCCCGCAAGGGGCGGCCGTTCTCGTTTCAAAGCCCCTCTGCCGTTCGGGCTGCACCTGTCGAAACCCTGCCCTTCTTCCTCATCGACATCGGAAGGAAAGACGGGGCTTCGACAGGCTCAGCCCGAACGGAGGAGAAAGCGAGGCGATCCCCTTTTGGGTTTCCCCTATCCCGGTCCATCGTGACCCTTGCCCTGCCCCGGCGCGATGCCATATTCTGCGCGATGACCATGCAGCAGCACGCCCCCCTCCCCGGCACGCAGATTCGCGCAACGCCGATTCAGGCGATGGCCCAGAAGGACGGCGAGGATGCCGGCACCGGTGTCGGCGTCGCCACGCGGACCCGCACCCGCACCAAGAAGCCGTCGCTCTACAAGGTGCTGATGCTCAACGACGATTATACGCCGATGGAATTCGTCGTGCTGTGCCTGCAGCGCTTCTTCCGGATGAGCATCGAGGATGCGACCCGCGTCATGCTCCACGTCCACCAGAAGGGCGTCGGCGTGTGCGGCGTGTTCAGCCACGAGGTCGCCGAGACCAAGGCGACGCAGGTCGTGGATTTCGCCCGCCAGCACCAGCATCCGCTCCAGTGCACGATCGAGAAAGCCTGAGCCGGGGCCGCCCCGCTCGCTCCGCCTGAATTCCTCGAACAGCATCGACAACGCTGAATCCTCCCCCGCCAGGGGGAGGTGGCACGCTTTAGCGTGACGGAGGGGGAGGACGGCGGTGCGCTCCCGAGGCCTTACCGCCGTCCTCCCCCTCCGTCGGCTTCGCCGCCACCGCCCCTGGCGGGGGAGGATCTGGTTGCACCGGCCGGCGCTCGGATCACCTGGTGGCAAGACGTCTCGGCAGTGCCCGGGACCAATGGCCTCGCCGGTCCGGCCCTGGCCGGAACGCCCTAATAGCGAAACGCCGTCGCGATCGGCTCGCTCGTCACCGGATAGCCCGCATCGCCGGGGATGCAGAGCCAGTCCTGCCCCTCCCGCTGCTCCACCCAGGGCGAGATGATGCGCTGGGGCAACCGCTCGGCTTCCGCGCGCGCCTCCGCGAAGCTGGCGAATCCCGCCAGCCGCTCCAGCAGCCGGCGCGTCGGAAAGATCGCCCGCCCGTCGCCGCGCGCGCAGCGATCGAGAATCGCCCCGGCGCTGGCCCAGAAGGCATGGCTGCTCTCGACACCGTCGGCCACCGGCTCGACGTCGCGATCGGTGCGCGCGAGATAGAAGCGGGTGTCGAACCGGCGGACCACCTCCTCGTGCACGGGCAGCCAGCGCGCGAACGGCACGAGATCGGCGGGATCGGTCTCGACGACGATCCCCGTCTCCTCCGCCGTTTCGCGAATCGCCGCGATCCGCGCCGCAGCATCCACCGGATCGAGATGCGCCGGCTGCATGCGCCCGGCCTCATGATCCGCGGGATCCAGCCGCCCGCCGGGAAAGACATAGGCCCCCGCCGCGAAGGCCAGGCTCGCCTGGCGCCGGACGATGAGAAATTCCGGTTCCTTTTCAGGATGTTCGCGCATCAGAATCAGCGAGGCCGCGTCGATCGGCGTCATGCGCGGCCTGTCCCATCCTGTTTCAAATCTGACATCCAATCTTGCCCATTTGTCATTTGGCTGCTGCGATGCAGCGTGGGATAAACCTGTTCGCACATTCCGGTGCGTCGGCGAAGGGGCGTCGATCATGCCCAATATGATGGCGAGTTTTCTTTGCCGAGCCTTCGGCCATCGCCGGCTGCGCACCAAGGTGTGGCACGACGGTGTGGACTATCGCGCGCCTTGCGCACGCTGCGGCGCGCCCATGGTCCGTGACGAGCATGGATGGCGCCCGTTCGACTGGGAGAAGGACGCGCCGCCCGGCTCGCAGCAGCGCCTGGCGCGCCCGCATCACGACACCTGACGGCAGCGTCCGGGACGGAACCACTGCCCGTCGCGGGCGGATCCGCTCAGTCGGCCTCCACGAACGGATGGCGCACGCGCAGCGCGTCCGAGGCGCGCTCGACGATGGCGATTTCGTGCATCGCGCCGGCGGGCCGTATGTCCCAGTTGCAATGGGCGTGGGTGTCGCGCGAATAGACCTTCACCGCGCCCACCACCTTGCGCCAGCGCGCACCGCCGCCGCCATGCGCCTTGGCGAGATCGCGGATCAGCAGGTCGCACAGTTCGGAACCGGTCATGGCCGCTCCCGTGGCGCGAACCGCCCCGCATGTCGAGTGGCGGCGGCGATCGGCGGCCGGTAGGAGAAGGCATGCGATCCCTGCTCCTCCTGCTGCTCGGCCTCGTCGCGGGCGCCGCTCTGTTTCATGCTTATTATCTCGACCTCTCGCCGACGAGCCGCTGCCTGTGGGATCATCCGGTCGATCATGGCGCCCGCAACGCCTGCATCGCCCGCGCCGCCTTCACCGGCTATGCCAGCGGCGCGCGCAAGCAGCTCGACCATCTCATCGACGATGTGAGCCACTGAGCGGAATATCGGGGGCGGGCAACCGGCGGGCGTGGTGGAGCTGAGGGGAATCGAACCCCTGACCTCTGCAGTGCGATTGCAGCGCTCTCCCATCTGAGCTACAGCCCCGCACCGCCGGTGGGCGCTCCCTTTAGCGGCGGTTTACCGGGCTGGCAACGCGCAAAAGATGCGCTTCCGAAAATGATCGCCCTTCCCTCTCCGGCGGCTGGTCGCGACCGCCTGTCGATTGGCCGACAGAACGCTCCACCGCAGGCGTAACGATCGGAACAGCAAGGCTTTTCTTCTGTTTAAAGGGAGGATCGCACGGACGTTCGCCCGTCGGTGGACGATATCGTGCGGCAGGCTTTTCCCGGTTGCAGGAGAAAGGACGTCCCCATGGGCTATGAACGCAATGACCGCCGTTACGGCTATGGCCGCGACTATCGCGACACCCGCTACGACAACCCCGCCGATCGCGGCTTCTTCGATCGCGCCGGCGATGAGGTGCGCTCCTGGTTCGGCGACGAGGAAGCGGAGCGCCGCCGCCGCATGGATGAGATGTATGACGAGCGCTACGAGCGCGAGCAGGGCCGCTACGACGGCGGCCGCTATGCCGATCCCTCGGTCGGCGGCTATCGCAGCCCGGACCGCTATCCGAACTGGCCGCGCTCCAACCGCGACGAGGGCTATCGCGCGTCCGGCTATTCGCGCGGCTATGCGCCGAGCTCCTATCATTATCCGGCGACCGGCGAGGACCGCCAGTTCGAGACCGGCTATCCGGACAGCTATCGCACCCGCAGCTATGCCGACACCGGCTATCGCTATGGCAGCGACCGCGATACGCGGGACGGCGAATATCGCTCCTATTACGGCAGCGGATCGGGCCAGCGCGACACGGATGTCCATGGCTACGGCAATTGGCGCAATCGCCAGATCAGCCAGTTCGACCGCGATTATGACGAATATCGCCGCGAGCATCAGTCGCGCTTCGAGAACGAATTCGCGAGCTGGCGGCAGAATCGCCAGACCCAGCGCGATTCGCTCCAGTCCGTGACCGAGCATATGGAGGTCGTCGGATCGGACGGCACGCATGTCGGCAAGGTCGATCATGTGCGCGGCGATCGCATCCTGCTGACCAAGTCGGATCGCGATGCCGGCGGGCATCATCATTCGATCCCCTCCTCGTGGATCAAGACGGTCGACACCAAGGTCCATCTCGCCAGGACGGCGGCCGAGGCCCAGCAGGCCTGGCGCGACGAGGACGGCAATCGCGGCCTGTTCGGGCGCGATCGCGACGACGACGATCGCGGCACGACCAATCTCAACCGGAGCTTTTCCGGCACCTACTGAGGCGCGGCCCACGCCGCACCGAAGGCGAGGGCCCGGCCGAGCGATCGGCCGGGCCCTTTCGCATGGCTTCCGCCAGGTGCCCTATAGAGATACAACAGTGCCGGGAGTGTTGGGCAAGGCAAGAGGCTGCGATGCGCTACGAGGTTTCCGGCACGACGATGCAGACCGTCTCGATCGATCTCGAGGCGGGCGAGCGGCTCTACAGCCAGACCCACAGCATGGCCTGGATGAGCGACACCATAGCGATGCAGACTCATACCGGCGGCGGCCTGTTCGCGGGGCTGAAGCGGGCGATGGGCGGCGGCACCCTGTTCATCACCGAGTTCACGGCCGAGCGCGCCGGGCACATCGCCTTCGCGCCGCGCTTTCCGGGGCAGATCATGCCCTTCCGGCTCGGGCCGGGCCAGTCGCTGATCTGCCGCAAGGAGACCTTCCTGTGCGCCGAGCAATCGGTGACGCTGGACATCGCCTTCCAGCAGCGGCTGGGCGCGGGCTTCTTCGCGGGCGAGGGCTTCATCCTCCAGCGCGTCACCGGGCCGGGGACGGTGTTCCTCGATCTCTCGGGCGAAGTGGTGGAGAAGAGCCTGGCGCCGGGCGAGCGGCTGCTCGTCCATGCCGGCCATATCGGCATCCAGGAGCCGAGCGTCGCCACCGACATCCAGATGATGCGCGGCTTCCGCAACGTGCTGTTCGGCGGCGAGGGCCTGTTCCTCGCGACGCTCACCGGGCCGGGCCGGGTGTGGCTGCAATCGATGCCGATCCTCAACCTCGCCGAGGAGATCGCCCGCTACATGCCGGGCGATGGCCGCGAATCGACGAATTTCGGCGCGGTGGCGGGCACGGGCGCGGCCGGCGCGGTGGTCGGCGGGCTGCTCGGCAGCATCTTCGGGAACGAGTGACGCCCTCCAGGCTGTATCGACATTCAGACGTGGCACCGGTGAAATCCTCCCCCGCAAGGGGGAGATGGCACGCGAAGCGTGACGGAGGAGGCGGACGGCGGCGCGTTCCCGATGGAATACCGCCCGTCCTCCCCCTCCGTCGCCTTCGGCGCCACCTCCCCCTGGCGGGGGAGGATTTCAGAACCTAGAGGCGGCCCCGCCCGTAATGGCTGGGCGGCATGCCCAGCACGCGATGGAACATCGCGGTGAAGGAGCTGGGGCTCTCATAGCCCACCTCGCAGGCGATGGCGGTGATCGGGCGCCCCTCCCCCAGCATGGAGAGCGCCGCCATCAGCCGGATCTGCTGGCGCCAGGCCGCAAAGGCCATGCCGGTCTCCGCGCGGAAGGCGCGGGTGAAGGTGCGCCGGCCCATCCCGGCCTCCCTGGCCAGCGCATCGAGGTCGCGCTGGTCGGCGGGATCGGCGACGATGATGTCGCAGACCCGCCGCAGCCGCCGGTCGCGCGGCATCGGCGCGGAGAGCGGGCTGGCCGGCGCACGGGCGATCTCGTCGAGCAGCAGCCGCACGATCTGCCCCTCGCGGCCTTCGGCATCATAGCCGCTGTCGAAGGTCAGCGCCTCGTGGACCAAAGCGCGGACGAGCGGCGAGACGTCGAACACCCGCGCCTCGTCCAGCTGACCCGGCAGGCTGCCGTCGATGTCGAGCCGGATGCAGGTGACGGGCCCCCGGCAGGCGACCTCGTACCGCATGCCCGCCGGCAGCCAGATCGCGCGGTGCGGCGGCAGGACATGGCTGGCGGCCTCGGTCGCCACCGACATGACGCCGGTCAGCGCGTAGCAGATCTGCGCGCGGTCGTGGCTGCCGAGAGGCTCGACATGCCCGGCCGCATGGTGATCGGTCGTCCCGATCACCGGATGGTTCGCCAGCGGCAGGTCCGCATTGCGCTTCATGGGGTTAGCCTAACGCATGACGTGGCCGATGCCCATTGGCCATACTTGCGCGGCGGCGGGTTCCGATCCATGACCGGATTCGCAGGGGAGGCGACGACGGAACCGCAGCAGGACAGGCCCGACGACGGCACGGCGCGAGACACCATCCTCTCGCGGCTGGCGCGGACCTATGGGCAGGCGCTCGGCCGTTTCTTCGAGCGGCGGGTGGCGGTGAAGGCCGACGTGCCGGATCTGGTGCAGGACGTGTTCCTGCGGCTGTCCCGCATGCCGGACCCGGCCGCGATCGAGAAGCCGGAGCATTTCCTGTTCGTCACCGCCGCCAACGTGCTCAAGGACCGGGCCCGGCGCGACGCCGTGCGCGGGGCCGGGCTGCACGACGAATTGCCCGGCGACGATCTGGCAGGTTCGGAGATTCCGCCGGACCGCGTCTTGGAGAGCAGGGAAGCGGCGGATCGCCTGCAGGCGGTGCTGCTCGAGCTTCCCGAACGGACCCGCGACATCTTCGTGCTGCGCGTGCTGGAGGGAGTGAAGATGGCCGACGTCGCCCGCACCTTCGGCATCTCGACGCGCGCCGCCGAGAAGCACCAGGCCAAGGCGCTCGCCCGCGTGACCGCCGCGCTGGAGGACTGGCGCCATCGCTGACACCGCCCTCCTCGCCGAAGCGGCGTTGTGGCGCGAGCGCATGGACGCGCCGAGCGACGCGACGCGCCTCGCCTTCGATCTGTGGCACGGCGCGAGCGCCGATCATGCCGCCGCTTATGCGCGGGTGAACGCCGCCCGCGACATGGCGCAGGGGCTGGCCGAGCAGCCCGCCCTGCTCTCGCTGCGCCAGCAGACGCTCGCCCGCACCATGCTCGGCCGCAAGCCCGCGCGGGTGAAGCCCAGGGCGGTCGCCGCGGCGGTGCTGCTGCTGGCCGGCGCCCCGCTCGCCGCGCTCGGCATCCACGCCTGGGCGCCCAAGGCCGAGAAGGCGACCGGCGAGACCTTCCGCACGGGCATCGGCCAGCAGGCAGACGTGACCCTGCCGGACGGATCGACCGTCACCCTCGACACCGCGAGCCGGCTGGAGGTGCGCTATGACGGCGATGCGCGGCGCGTGCTGCTCGACGGGCAGGGCTGGTTCCGGCTCAGGCCTTCGGACAAGCCCTTCCTCGTCTCCGCCGGCGGTCGCAGCTTCACCGCCGACCAGGGCAGTTTCGACATCCGCACCGACCCTGGCCAGGTCCGCGCCTTCGCGGCGGACGGCACGCTGTCGCTCGCGGGTGGCGATTCCTCGGTGGCACTGGCGACCGGCAACCTGCTCGCGGTGCGCGGAAGCGACGTGACGATCCGCAAGCTGGACGATCCCGCCAGCTTCACCGGCTGGCGCACCGGCCTGCTCCAGTTCGACAACGTGCCGCTGGCCGAAGCGGCGGGCGAGCTCAACCGCTATCGCCGCCGCCCGATTCGCGTCGCCGACAACCGCGCCGCGGCGCTCCGCGTGTCCGGCGCGTTCCACACGGCGGAGACCCCCGCCTTCGTCGATGCGCTCACCGCGGGCTTCCCCGTGCGCGTGAAGCAGGATAGCAGCGAAGGGATCGTCATCGCCTCGCGCTGAGGGAATGGAAAAAAAGTTTCGGAGGGGGTTCGGCTTTTGAAAGGCCCTGCGTCTTGTCCCTTGAAGGTCCCGCACACGACGGGATCGCGAGGGAGGAGGTGGGTGCCATGGCGATATCGTTCCGTTCATGCCAGCGCTGCCATGGCCATGCTCCTGGCGACCGCTTTGTGGCCGGGCCGATCGATCGCGGCCCCTCCCCTCAGCTTCGATATTCCGCGCGGCGCACTGTCGGATGCGCTGGCCAGCTTCGCGCGGCAGAGCGGGCGGCAATTGCTGTTCGCGCCGGCGGACGTGGCGGGCAAGCGCGCCGCGCCGGTGCATGGCCGGCTCGATCCGGACCGCGCCCTGGCGAGACTGCTCGCCGGCACGGGCTTTCGCGCGCATGCCGCGCCGGGGGGCGCCATCCTGCTGGAACGGGTGCCCGTGGCTAGGCCGGCCCCCCGCATCCTCCCCGCCGAGCCGGACGCCATCGCGCCGGCCGACGTGGCGAAGGCGCCCGACATCGTCGTGGTCGGCACGCCGGGCGGCGGCAGCCGGCGGCAGGAGGCCGCCTTCGCGGTCACCAGCATCGACCGCGCCGCGATCGACCGGCTGGCGCCGGCCAGCACCGCCGACGTGCTCAAGCTCGTTCCCGGCCTGACGATCGAGAGCTCCGGCGGCAAGAACGGCGCCAACATCTTCGTGCGCGGCTATCCCTCGGGCGGGGACGCCGAATATGTCACCTTCCAGACCGAGGGCGTGCCCTTCTTCCCGCCGGCGACGCTCTCTTTCCTCGAAAATTCGCAGCTCTACCGGATCGACGAGACGGTCCAGCGGGTCGAGGCGGTGCGCGGCGGCACCGGCGCGCTGTTCGCTTCGGGCCAGCCCGGCGTCACCGTCAACCTCGTCCAGCGCGAGGGCGGCGACCGTCTCGAAGGCGTCGCCAAGCTGAGCGTGATCGACGATGGCGAGGTGCGCGGCGACGCCTTGCTCGCCGGGCCGCTGGGCGCCGGCACGCGCTTCATGATCGGCGGCTATTACTCGCAGGGCGACGGCATCCGCTCGCCCCGCTTCGACGCCGATCGGGGCGGCCAGATCACCGCCAACCTGCGCCACGATTTCGCCGGCGGATCGGTGCTGGTCTTCGCCCGCTACCTGAACGACCGCTCGCAATGGCTGCTCCCCATTCCGGTGGAGCAGAATGGCCGCCACATCGCGGCCTATCCCGGCTTCGACGCCGGCAGCGGCACGCTCGCCGGGCCGGATACGCGCACCGGTACGCTCAACGACGGCCAGCGCTACGATCTGGAGGATGGGCGCGGCGCGCGCATCGTCAATCTCGGCGCCAATCTGGAAGGCGATCTCGGCAGCGGCCTGACGGTGCGCGACAAGCTGAGCTGGCTCGCCGGCCATGCCGACACCACCGGCCTCGTCTCCGGAGACGTCGCCCCGGAAAGCGCGGCCGCCTACGCCGCGCGCCTCGGCAGCAGCATCGCCTCGCTCACCACCGTCTCCGATGGTCGCGCCGTCTCCCCCGATCAGGCGGTGGTGGAGGCCGGCGTCTGGACGATCCGCAAACGCGTCTACGCCCTCGTCAACGACGCGACGCTGGAATGGAAAGCGGGGCCGAGCAAGGCGACGGTCGGCCTCTACGCCACCCGCTACGGCTCGCGCGACCATTGGAACACCGGCAACGACCTGCTGCTGACCGCCACGCCGAATGCCGAGCGCCTGAACATGACGCTGGCCAATGGCGCCACCGTGACGCGCGACGGCTTCGCCAGCGGTGCCAGCTTCCTCGTGAACGCGCGCTACACCGGCACCGACCTCGCTTTCTACGGCGTGGAGGAGGTGAAGCTCAACGACCGGGTCCGCATCGATGCCGGCGTCCGCCACCAGCACCATGCCGTCGACGGGACGATCGCCGACAACGTCCCCGCCGGGCCGGGCGGCCTCGATGGCGATCCGCTCACCCTCTACGACAATCAGGACATGGTGCTCGCGGGCACCACATCGCGCCTGCGCTACCGGGGCGGCGCCTGGTCCTGGACGATCGGCGCCAATGTCGACATCACGCGGGCGTTCGGGGCCTTCGCCCGGTTCAGCCACGGCAACAGCTTTCCCTTCTTCGACAATCTGCGGGACGGCATCACCGTCGCCCCGCAGGTCGATACGGTGGAAGGCGGCATCAAGCTCTCCATCCGGCCGCTGAGCCTCTACGCCACCCTGTTCCACAACAGCTTCCGCGGCCTCGCCACCACGGTGATCACCGACGGCGCGCCGCTCGCCTCGATCGGCGGGGCGCGGGCGACGGGCGTGGAGCTGGAAGGCGTGTGGCGGCCGGCCCGGCCCGTGTCGGTCACCTTCTCGGGCACCTGGCTGGACGCGCATTACCGCCATTTCTACACCGACGACGGCCTCACCGATCTCACCGGCAACCGCGTCCAGCGCCAGCCCGAATGGCAGTGGCGCGTCACCCCCGCCTGGGACTTCGCCCTCGGCGGCCGCAAGGCCAGCCTGTCCACCACGATCAGCTACATGGGCGATCGCTGGTCCGACGTGCAGAACGCCCAGCTCCTGCCGCGCTTCTGGAAGTGGGATGCCGGCCTCACCGTCGACATGACCCGGCGGCTGCGCCTGCAGGCCACCGCCGACAACATCACCAACGCCATCGGGCTCACCGAAGGCAATCCCCGCATGCTCGGCGCGCAGGGGACGGGGGCGATCTTCGCGCGCCCGATCCTCGGCCGCTCGGTCGAGCTCAGTGCAAGGTACGATTTCTGATCATGGCGCGCAGCCCGCCCTAACCCCGTCCAGGTCCTCCGGATTTCCAAGACCGACATCGCGACGCGCCTGCGCTTCGCGAGCCGGGCGGCTGTCGCCGGAACGGCCCGCCCCCAACGACAAGACCATCCTTCAGGAAGGAACGACATGACCCACAAGACCCTCATCCTCGCGCTGCTGGCGGGCACCGCCACGCCGGCGCTGGCGCAGGCCGGCCCCGCGCCCGCCGCCGCCACCCCCGCGACCGAACCCGTGCAGGAGATCGTCGTCACCGGCAACGCCAACCGCGAGGGCCTGCGCAAGCTCGACGCGAGCTACTCGATCTCGACCGCGTCCGCCGAGCAGATCCGCCAGGTCCAGCCGATCTCGACCGCCGATCTGCTCAAGATCGTGCCGGGCGTGTGGGTGGAGACGTCGGGCGGCCAGACCGGCGCCAACGTCTTCATCCGCGGCTTCCCGTCGTCGGGCGACGCGCCTTTCCTCACGCTGGAGATGAACGGCTCGCCGATCATCGCGCCCTCCTCGCTCTCCTTCCTGGAAGACAGCTCGGTCTTCCGCATCGACGACACCGTCGAGCGCATGGAGGTGCTGCGCGGCGGCCCGAGCCCGATCTTCGCCAACGGCCAGCCGGGCGCCACCACCAACTTCATCCTCAAGGAAGGCACGCAGGACCCGCACCTGTCGCTGCGCGCGACCTACGGCACCGAGGGCACCTATCGCGGTGACTTCGTGGCGCAGGGCCCGATCGACGCCAACACCACCTACATGGTCGGCGGCTTCTATCGCTATTCGGACGGCTTCCGCCACACCGGCTTCACCGGCGATCTCGGCGGGCAGATCACCGGCAGCGTCACCCACAAGTTCGATGCCGGCAAGCTGACCGTCTACGGCCGCTACCTCGACGACCAGAACGCCTTTTACACGCCGATGCCGCTCGCCACCGACGGCAAGGGCCATGTCAGCACGCTTCCCGGCTTCGACGCGCGCGACGACACGCTGGTCGGCAAGGAGATCGAGAACACCCAGATCGAGGTGGGCCCGAGCGTGAATGGCGGGCCGACCCAGAAGAAGAATATCGACCTGTCCAAGGGCCGCGGCGCCAACGTCTACACCTTCGGCTCCAACTTCAGCTACGAGCTGGGCGGCGGCTTCACCGTCCAGAACAACATCAACTTCACCAAGGGCTCGGCCAACACCTTCGCGCTGTTCACCGGCAGCAACCCGCAGACCGTGGCGCAGTATCTCGCCTCGGCGGGCGGTGCCGGCACCGTCACCTATGCCGACAGCGGCCAGGCGCTCTCCGCCAACCAGGAGACGATCCAGGCCGGCATCTGGGCGGTCGAGAAGCACATCCAGAGCTTCACCGACGAGCTCAAGCTCTCCAAGGAGCTGTTCGAGGGCAATACCCTGACGGTCGGCGGCTATTACGCCCACGTGAAGGATCACGACGTCTGGAACCTGGGCAACAACGTCCTGCTGGCGCTCGAGCCGCAGGCCCGCGTGCTCAACGCCACGCTGAACGACGGCACGATCCTGACCCGCGACGGCTTCACCACCGCCAGCAACACCGCCATCAACGCTTACTACAAGAGCGACAACGTCGCCGGCTACGTCAGCGACGAGTGGAAGATCGGCAAGCTCAGGATCGACGGCGGCGTGCGCGTCGAGCACACCAAGATCACCGATCACTATGAGAACAGCTCGACCGGCGATCTCGATAACAACCCGCTGACCGCCTACAACAACAGCGGCACCTACCTGAACGGCACCTGGAGCGACCTCACCTACAAGCACACCCAGGTGTCGTGGACGGTGGGCGCCGATTACGCGATCACCAATCGCCTGAACGCCTTCGTCCGCGCGAACCAGGGCGCGCTGCTCCCGCAGTTCGACGATCTACGCAACAACGCCAGCATGCCCGACAACATCAAGCCGCAGAAGGCGCGCCAGTACGAAGTCGGCCTCAAGACCTCGACCCATTATTACGACCTGTACCTGACCGGCTTCTACAACCGCTTCCACGACCTGCTGCTCACGCAGATCCTGGCGGACGGCACCAGCGTCGTCGGCCTGAGCGGCTCGCGCGCCTACGGCGTCGAGTTCGAAGGCGCGGTGCGGCCGATCAGCGGCGTGCAGCTCGGCTTCCGGGGCGTGTACCAGGATGGCAAGTATCTGGATTACGCCACCAAGTCCGGCAACCAGGTGCCCCGCCAGCCGAAGTTCCAGTTCGCGCTGATGCCCTCCTACACGTTCCGCACGGACTGGGGCCAGGCGCGGGTGTTCGGCACCTACACCCATGTCGGCAAGCGCTTCGCCGACGACGCCAACCTCCAGCGGCTCGCCGGATACGACACGCTGGATCTCGGCGCCTCGATCGATCTCAACGACAAATTCTCGATCCAGGCCACCGTCGAGAACGTGACCAACACGCTGGCGCTGACCGAGGGCAATGTCCGCACGCTCACCTCGGGCACGGACAATGGCTATTTCCTCGGCCGTCCGATCTTCGGGCGCCACGCGACCATCACCGCCGCGTACAAGTTCTAACATCTACCCCCCGCCGGCCGGAGCGGCGTATCAGCTCCGGCCGGCCCCTTTCATGAGTATCCCGATGACGATGTCCCGCCTGCTCGCTCTGCCCCTCCTCGCGCTGCCGCTGATCGCGGCCGCCCCCGCCGCCGATCCGGCGCAGCGGGTGATGGAGGTTTCCCGCACCGCCGGCACGCCGGACGACGTCTATGGCCCGCTCTACCGGGCGGTGGAGCTGGCCCGCGTCTTCCCCGACAGCAAGACCTTCGCCGACATGGTCCCGCGCGAGCGGCCGGACGCGATCATGGCGGCCTACCAGTCCGAGAATCCGCAGGGCAAGGAGGCCCTCGCCGCCTTCGTCGCCAAGCATTTCCGCAAGGTCGGCGACAGCGACCAGCAGAAACTCTCGATGCGCGAGCATATCAAGGCGCTCTGGCCGATCCTCGCCAAGCCGCCGATGGCCGTGGTGCCCGGCTCCTCCTCGATCCAGCTGCCCTATGCCTATGTCGTGGCCGGCGGGCGCTATCAGGAGATGTATTATTGGGACAGCTACTTCACGATGCTGGGCCTCAAGGCGGACGGCGAGCAGCCGCTGATCGATTCGATGCTCGCCAATTTCGTCTCGATGATCGAGCGCTACGGCCACATCCCCAACGGCACACGGACTTATTACCTTTCCCGCTCGCAGCCGCCCTTCCTGGCGCTGATGATGGACCTGTCCGACACGCACGACCCGGCGCTCGACCGCCAGCGGCTCGATGCGCTCAAGGCCGAGCATGCCTATTGGATGGCGGGCGCGGCCTGCCTCGACCGGGACGGCGCCTGCCAGCATGTCGTCCGCATGGCCGATGGCAGCCTGCTCAACCGCTATTGGGATGCGCGCGACACGCCGCGCGACGAATCCTATGCCGAGGATGTCGCCACCACGGCGGCGGCGGCACCGCGTGCCGTGAACCGCGATCTGCGCGCCGGGGCCGAGAGCGGCTGGGATTATGGCTCGCGCTGGCTGCGGGACGGCAAGACGCTGGCCACCATCCACACCACCGAGATCGTGCCGGTCGATCTCAACAGCCTGATGTGGAATCTGGAGACGGCGATCGCGCGGCGCTGCACCGCGCTCGGCGACACGGCCTGCGCAGCGGACTTCACGAAGCAGGCGGATGCGCGCAAGGCGGCGATCGCCAGATATCTGTGGAGCGCGAAGGACCGGCGCTTCGTCGATTTCGACCGCTCCACCGGCAAGCCGACGCCCTCGATCAGCGTGGCGATGCTCTATCCCCTGTTCGTCGGCCTCGCCACGCCCGCGCAGGCCGATGCCACCGCGACGCTGACCGAGGCCAGGCTGCTCGCGCCGGGCGGCCTGCGCACCACCACCGTGCGCACCGGCCAGCAATGGGACGAGCCCAATGGCTGGGCGCCCCTGCTGTGGGTCGGCGTCCACGGCCTCGATCGCTACGGCAAGACCGCGCTCGCCGACACGCTCGCCCGGCGCTGGGTGAAGACGGTCTCCACCTTCTACGCCTGCACCGGTCGCATGGTGGAGAAATATGACGTCGACAGCGGCCAGGCCGGCGGCGGCGGCGAATATCCCGTGCAGGACGGCTTCGGCTGGACCAACGGCGTGACGCGGACCTTGCTGGACCGGCCGGGGATCGGCGCGGCGGTGGTGGAAGCGTGTCCCGCTCCATAAAACTCCGTTCGGGCTGAGCTCGTCGAAGCCTTGTTCTTCTTTTTGACCACGGGTGAAGAAAAGGACGGCCCTTCGACAAGCTCAGGGCGAACGGAGTTGGGGATTGGGCGCGATTCCCGCTAAGGCGCCGCCATGCTTCGCCTGACCGACCTCAAGCTGCCGCTCGATCATCCGCCCGAGGCCCTGCCCGCTGCCATCACGGCGCGGCTGGGCCTCGGAGCGGGCGAGCTCATCGACTTCGCCGTCTGGCGGCGCGGCAACGATGCCCGCAAGAAGTCCGCGATCCTGCTGGTCTACACCGTCGACGTGACGCTGCGAGACGAAGCGGCAGTGCTGTCTCGCTTCGCCGGCGACCAGCACGTCAGGCCGACGCCCGACACACGCTACACCCCGCCGGTCACCGCCCCCGCCGGCTGGTCCGGCAAACGCCCGGTCGTGATCGGCGCCGGCCCCTGCGGGCTGTTCGCCGGCCTGATCCTCGCGCAGATGGGCTTCCGCCCGATCATCGTCGATCGCGGCAAGGTGGTGCGCGAGCGGACCCGGGACACGTGGGGCCTGTGGCGCCGCTCCGAGCTCAACCCGGAAAGCAACGTCCAGTTCGGCGAGGGCGGCGCCGGCACCTTCTCCGACGGCAAGCTCTATTCGCAGATCAAGGACCCGCGCTTCCTCGGCCGCAAGGTGCTGGAGGAGTTCGTCAAGGCCGGCGCGCCCGAGGAGATCCTCACCGAGGCGCATCCCCATATCGGCACCTTCCGCCTCGTCTCGATGGTGGAGAGCATGCGCGAGGCGATCGAGGCGCTCGGCGGCGAATATCGCTGGCAGCATCGCGTCGAGGACATCCTGACCGGCACCCGGCCAGACGGCACGCGCCGCATCAAGGGCCTGCGCTTCCAGACCGGCGACACGCTGGAGGCGAATCATGTGGTGCTCGCGGTCGGCCATTCGGCGCGCGACACCTTCCACATGCTGCACGAGTCCGGCGTGTTCATCGAGGCCAAGCCCTTCTCGATCGGGGTGCGCATCGAGCATCCGCAGAGCTGGATCGACAAGGCGCGCTTCGGCGCCTGCGCGGGCAACCCGATCCTCGGCGCGGCCGCCTATGCGCTGTCGCACCACTGCGCGAACGGGCGGACGGTCTACAGCTTCTGCATGTGCCCCGGCGGGCGCGTGGTGGCCGCGACATCCGAGGAGGGGCGCGTCGTCACCAACGGCATGAGCCAATATTCGCGCGCCGAGTTCAACGCCAATTCGGGCTTCGTCGTCGGCATCGATCCGGAGCGGGATTATCCCGGCCATCCGCTCGCCGGCATCGCGCTGCAGCGCGCGCTGGAGGAGAAGGCCTTCGTGGCCGGCGGCTCCTCTTATGCCGCGCCGGGGCAGACGGTGGGCGACTTCCTCGCCGGGCGGCCTTCCACCGCATTCGGCGCGGTGCAGCCGAGCTACAAGCCCGGCGTCACCCCCACCGACCTCGCCGCGATCCTGCCGGATTTCGTCACCGAGGCCTTCCGCGAGGCGCTGCCCGTCTTCGGGCGCCAGATCGCCAACTATGACCATCCCGACGCGATGATGACCGGCGTCGAGACGCGCACCTCCTCGCCGATCCGCATCACGCGCGGCCAGGACGGGCAGAGCCTGACGCTCGCCGGCCTGTTCCCGGCGGGCGAGGGCGCGGGCTATGCCGGCGGCATCCTCTCGGCGGCGGTGGACGGGATCAAGACGGCGGAAGCGGTGGCGCGGAGTCTGGTCGCCTAAAGCCCTCTCCCCGCTTGCGGGGAGAGGGTTGGGAGGGCGCTTCTCCTTCGCGAATGACTGCGTTCGGGTTTTGATTGCTCAACGCTCCAAAAAGAAGGCCCTCATCCTCCCCGCCTTCTCCCGCGAAAGCGGGAGAAAGCTCAAGAGGAAGGCGCCAGCGCTTCCACCGCCTCGATGAAGCGCATCAGCGAGATCGGCTTGGACACGTAGGAGGCCGCCCCCGCCTCCCGCGCTTTCTCCTCGTCGGCGGGCGAGGCGTAGGCGGTCACCGCCAGGATCGGGATCGCGGCCAGCTCCGCATCGGCCTTCAACGCGGCGATCAGCTCCAGCCCGCTGATATGGGGGAGCTGGATGTCCATGATGATCAGGTCCGGCATCACGGCGCGCGCGGCGTCGATCGCCTCCAGCCCGTCGCGCACGGGCGTCGGCTCATAGTCATGGACTTCGAGCAGATCGCAGAACAGCTTCAGATTGAGTTCGTTGTCCTCGACAACGAGCACCTTGCCCGGCAAAGCGGCAATCCTCCCCGAGAGAGTGACGAGAGATAGGCGATGCGCGCGGCCGACACAAATCCTCCCGACAGCGCGACCCTGGCGCTCTCCGCTCTGGCCTGGACGCTGTCCGACCAGCCCCGCGCCGAGCGCCTGCTGGCGCTGACCGGGCTCGACTCCGACGAGCTGCGCGCCCGCGCCACCGATCCGAGCCTGCTCGCCGCCGTGCTCACCTTCCTCGAATCATACGAACCGGACCTGCTCGCCTGCGCCGACGCGCTGGAGGTGCGGCCCGAGGCGCTGATCGCCGCCCACAAGGATCTCGACGCATGAGCCGCCCCCTCCTCATCACCGACTGCGACGAAGTGCTGCTCCACATGGTCGCCCATTTCCGCGACTGGCTGGCCGAGGCGCACGGCATCCACTTCGCGCTGGAATATGAGAATTGGGGCGAGGCGCTGGTCCGCCGCGACACCGGCGAGCAGGTGGCGATGGAGGAGGTGTGGCCCTTCGTCGACGGCTTCTTCGACACCGAGATGGAGCGGCAGACGCCGGTGAAGGGCGTGATCGAGGCGCTCGACCGGATCACCGCGCATGCCGACATCGTGGTGCTCACCAACCTGCCCGATCATCGCCGCCAGCCGCGCATCGACCAGCTCGCCCGCCACGGCATCGGCCATGAGGTCTACACCAACCAGGGCGGCAAGGGCGCGGCGCTCACCGCCATCCTCGACGCGCACAAGCCGCCCGTCGCCCTGTTCGTGGACGATCTGTCCTACCAGCATCATTCGGTCGCCAAGGCCGCGCCGCAGGTCTGGCGGCTGCACATGGTCGCCGAGCCGCTGGTCGCGCAGCACCGCCCGCCGGCGCCCGACGCCCATGCCCGCATCGACGACTGGGCGGAGGCGGCCGACTGGATCCTCGCGCGCTTCGCGGACGGGGTGCCTGCGCCCTTGACCGAATCCGTGAACGAGGCCTAGCGCTCCCGCCATGGATATCGACGCGAAGCTGGCCGAGCTCGGCCTCACCCTTCCCCAGGCGGCGGCTCCGGTCGCGGCCTATGTGCCCGCGGTCGAAGCCGGTGGCCTGCTCCATATCTCGGGGCAGATCCCGTTCACCGAGGCCGGCGAGCTGATCAAGGGCCGGCTCGACGGCGCCGACGACGTCGCCAAGGGGCAGGAGGCGGCGAAGCGCTGCGCGCTGATGCTGGTCGCGCAGATGAAAGCGGCGCTGGGCGGCTCGCTCGACCGGGTCGAGCGGATCGTCAAGCTCGGCGCCTTCATCGCCAGCGGGCCGGACTTCGTCGACCAGCCCAAGGTCGCCAACGGCGCTTCCGAACTGATGGTCGCCCTGTTCGGCGAGGCCGGCAAGCATGCCCGCTCGGCCGTCGGCGTGCCGGCGCTGCCGCTCGGCGTCTCGGTGGAAGTGGATGCGGTCGTCGCCCTTCGCGGCGCTTGATCGAAGCCTCGTCGCGGCACCCGACCGGGGCCGCGTCGGCTTCCTTTATTCCCACGACATCGCCCATCGCGGCCTATGGGGCGGGCCGGTGCCGGAGAACAGCCTCGCCGCCGCGCGCGCCGCGATCCAGGGCGGTTTCGGCATCGAGTGCGACGTGCGCCTGTCGCGCGACGGCACCGTCATGGTCTTCCACGACGCCGACACCGAGCGACTGACGGGCCATGCTGGCCGCATCGCCAATATGGCGACGCACGACATCCAGGCGCTGCGGCTGGGCGGCGGCGAGGAAAGAGTGCCGACGCTGGCCCAGCTCACCGGCCTGATCGCGGGGCGCGTGCCGCTGCTGATCGAGATCAAGACCGACACGCTGGCGCAGACCGTGCCGCTCTGCCTCGCGGTGCGGCGGGTGCTGGAGGGGTATCGCGGGCCGGTCGCGGTGATGGGTTTCAATCCGGAGGTCAGCCGCTGGTTCCGGACCCACGCGCCGAAGATCGTGCGCGGCCTCGTCATGACCGAGCATCGCGAGAGCCGCGGGCGCGCCATCCGCGATTCCGTGATCCGACGCCTTGCGGTGAAGCGGGCGAACCCCGATTTCCTCGCTTATGACGTGCGCCTGCTGCCCTCCGCTCTGCCTGCCGCCCTCCGCGCGAAGGGATTGCCGGTGCTGAGCTGGACGGTGCGAAGCGAGGCGGACCGGGCGACGGTCGCAACCCATGCCGACCGGCCCATCTTCGAACGGCCGCGCCGCGCATGAGCGAGATCATGGCGCGCGTCGCCCCCGGCGTCGGATCGATCGCGGCGACGGATTGGGATGCCTGCGCGGGGGGCGACAACCCGTTCCTCTCCCACGCCTTCCTCTCGGCGCTGGAGGATTCGGGCAGCGCCGTGTCCCGCGCCGGATGGCAGCCGGTGCCGATCGTGATCGACGGCGCCGACGGCAAGCCCGACGGCATCCTGCCAGCCTATGCCAAGAGCCACAGCCAGGGCGAATATGTCTTCGACCATGCCTGGGCCGACGCCTGGGAACGGGCCGGCGGGCAATATTATCCCAAGCTCCAGATCGCGGTGCCCTTCACCCCCGCCCCCGGCCCGCGCCTGCTGCTGCGCGATCCCGCCGCCGCGCCGGCGCTGATCGCGGCGGCCGAGGCGATGGTGGCGGAACACGACCTCTCCTCCGCCCACGCCACCTTCATCACCGAAGAGCAGAAGCCGCTGTTCGAGGCGGCCGGCTGGATGATCCGCACCGGCAGCCAGTTCCACTGGTTCAACGAGGGCTATCGGGACTTCGGCGATTTCCTGGGCGCGCTGTCGTCGCGCAAGCGCAAGGCGATCCGCAAGGAGCGCGAGGGCGCGCAGGCCGCCGTCGAGATCCGCCACCTCAGCGGCGCGGAGATCGGCGAGGCGGAATGGGACGCCTTCTGGGCTTTCTACCAGGACACCGGCAGCCGGAAATGGGGCCAGCCCTATCTCACCCGCCCCTTCTTCACGATGCTGGGCGAGCGGATGGGCGATCGCGTGCTGCTGATGCTCGCCTACCGGCACGGGCGCCCGGTGGCGGGCGCGCTCAACCTGATCGGGGCGGACACGCTCTACGGGCGCTATTGGGGCTGCACGGAGGAGATCCCCTTCCTCCATTTCGAGCTCTGTTATTATCAGGCGATCGACGCCGCGATCGCACGCGGCCTGTCCCGCGTCGAGGCCGGGGCGCAGGGCGAGCACAAGCTCGCGCGCGGCTATCGGCCGGTGCCGACCTGGTCGGCCCATTATATCCCGCATGCCGGTTTCCGGCGGGCGGTGGAGGATTTCCTGTCGCGCGAGCGGCGCGCGATGGAGGAGCAGATCGAGCTGCTCGACGAGATGGCCCCCTTCCGCAAGGAGGGGTGAGCCTCATCGGATCACCATGATCCGTTCGTGCCGAGCGAAGTCGAGGCACGTGCCCCGAGCGCTTTCGCCTGCCTCACGTCCCTCGACTTCGCTCGGGACGAACGGAAGAGGACGTTACGCCGCCCGGCGCTGGTGGGTGGCGAGCCAGGCGCGGGCCATCTTCTGGGCGTCGACGATCTCGCGCGCCGTCATCTCATCGGCCACCTCGGCGCGCATCTCCTGCGCCTCGACCGAACCCGCCGCGCAGGCGAGGTTGAACCATTTGTGCGCCTCGATCAGATCGATCTCGACCCCACGGCTGCCGGTCGAATAGGCGATGCCCAGCTCGTACAGCGTCTCGGGATCGAACGCGGCCTCGGCGAGGCGGCTCTCGATCAGGAAGGCGGCGGATTTGAAACTGCTTGCCATCTGCGTTGGTCCTTTCCCACGCAGCTGGTTTTGGCGGCTTGCAGCAAACAAATGGTTAACGCCAAAATCGACGCGCTCTAGACGATGGTCGAAGCGCCGACGTTACTTCGCGTTACTTGTCGTTACTCGGCGATATTGTGACGGGCAGGTTGTCGATCAGCCGGGCACCGCCCATCCGCGCCGCCGCCAGCAGCCGGGCCGGGCGCTCGCCGATCGTTTCCGCCGGCACCAGCGTCTCGGCGTCGCGCAGCGAGACATAGTCGATCGGATCGAAGCCCGCCTCGGTGAGCCGCACGACCGCGGCCGCCAGCGCGCCCGCCACCGCCTCGCCCCGGCCGATCGCCGCCGCCGCCTCGCCCAGCGCGCGCGGCAGGGCGCGGGCGCGGAGCAGTTCCTCCTCGGTGAGATAGGCGTTGCGGGAGGACAGCGCCAAGCCCTGGTCGTCGCGCACCGTCGGCACGCCGACGATGTCGAGCTCCAGGTCGAGATCGGCCGCCATCCGGCGCACCACCGCCAATTGCTGCCAGTCCTTCTCGCCGAACATCGCCACGTCGGGCGCCACCTGATTGAACAGCTTGAGCACGACCGTCGCGACGCCGTCGAAATGGCCCGGCCGCGCCGCGCCGTCGAGCACCTCGGACACGCCCGACACGGAGACGGTGGTGGCGAAGCCGTCCGGGTACATCTCCTCCACCGGCGGCGCCCACAGGATGGCGCAGCCGGCCTTCTCGAGCAGCTGGGCGTCGGCCCGCTCCCGGCGGGGGTACAATTCCAGGTCCTCGTGCGGCGCGAACTGCTTCGGGTTCACGAAGATCGACGTCACCACCGCGTCGGCGCGGCGCAGCCCTTCCTCGACCAGGGCGAGATGGCCGGCATGAAGGGCGCCCATCGTCGGCACCAGCGCGATTCGCTTGCCCGCGTCCCGAAACTCCCGAACGGCGGCGCGCAGGGCGCCAAGTTCACGGATGATTTGCACGGGCGACGGCCCTCCGATATGGCTGGGGCAGGCTCTGTGCGGCGGCATCGGGGTCAAATCAAGGGCCGCCGATAGCCGAACGGGGACAAATTCGAGACTTATGACACAGCGCGCGCATCTGATCGTTTTCGCCAATGAGAAGGGCGGCACCGGCAAGTCGACCACCGCCGTCCACGTCGCCGTCGCGCTCGCCGCGCAGGGCCGCCGGGTCGCCGCGATCGATCTGGATACCCGCCAGCGCACCATGGTCCGCTACCTCGAAAACCGCGCCGCCACCGCCCGCCGCGAGGCGGCCGAGCTCGCCACGCCGCGCTTCGAGGTGTTCGATCCGGACAAGGACGCCAACATCCTCGGCCGCATCGACGCGCTCGCCGAGGATGCCGAGTTCGTCATCGTCGATACGCCCGGCCGCGACGATCCCTATGCGATGAAGGCGGTGACGCGCGCCGACACGCTGGTGACGCCGATCAACGACAGCTTCATCGATCTCGACCTGATCGGCCAGGTCGATCCCGACACCTACCGGATCAAGCGCCCGAGCTTCTATGCGGAGATCGTGTGGGATGCGCGCAAGGTCCGCGCCAAGACGGACGGCGGCACGGTCGACTGGGTGGTGCTGAGGAACCGCCTCCAGCATCTGGAGGCGAAGAACATGCGCCGCGTCGGACAGGCCGTGGACGAGCTGTCCAAGCGCGTCGGCTTCCGCGTGATCCCGGGCCTCGGCGAGCGCGTCATCTATCGCGAGCTCTTCCCCAAGGGCCTGACCCTGCTCGATCTCGGCGCGATCCGGGAGGTGGGTCTGTCCCACGTCGCCGCGCGGCAGGAATTGCGCGAGATGGTCTCCGGGCTGCAGCTGCCCGAGCCGCCGACGCTGTTCAACCGGCCGGCCGCGCCGCTCGCCGCCTCGGCCTGATCGCGTCCCATGAAGTTCCTCGTCGCGCTGGCCGTCATCGCCGCCATCTGGTGGCTCGGCCAGCGGCGCAAGGCCACGGCGCTGACCACCAGCGAGGCGCGCGACCTGCTCGGCGTGTCCGCGCGCGCCGGCGAGGCCGAGATCCGGGCGGCGCACCGGCGGCTGATCGGGCGCGTCCATCCCGATGCGGGCGGATCGGATGCGCTGGCCCGCCGCGTGAACGCGGCGCGCGACATTCTTGTCGCGGAATTGAACCAGAGCCGTCGCTAAGAGTCCTGATCGCGCCACATCATTCAGGAGACATCCCGCATGGCCCATCGTTTCGATCCGACCTCGCTGCGCGAATATGACATCCGGGGCATCGTCGGAAAGACTCTGGGGCCGGCGGACGCCACCGCGATCGGGCGCGGCTTCGCCACGCGGGTCCGCCGCGCGGGCGGCACCCGTGTGGCGGTCGGCTATGACGGGCGCACCCATTCCCCGCTGCTGGAGGCCGCGCTGGTCGACGGCCTGACCAGGAGCGGCGTCGATGTCGTGCGCATCGGGCTCGGGCCGACGCCGATGCTCTATTATGCCGAGGCGACGCTGGAGGTGGATGGCGGCATCCAGATCACCGGCAGCCACAATCCCGGCGACTATAACGGCTTCAAGATGGTGCTGCAGCACAAGCCGTTCTTCGGCGCCGACATCCAGGATCTCGGCAGGCTCGCCGAGGCGGCGAATTGGGAGGAGGGCCAGGGCTCGATCTCCAATTACGAGATCATGGACGATTATGTGGCGCGGCTGATGGTCGGCTATGGCGGCGGCGCGTTCAGGATCGGCTGGGACGCGGGCAACGGCGCCGCCGGCCCGATCGTCGACCGGCTGGTCGAGCTGCTGCCGGGCGAGCACCACACGCTCTACACCGCGGTGGACGGCACCTTCCCGAACCATCATCCCGACCCCACCGAGGAGAAGAACCTCGCCGACCTCAAGGCGCTGGTGAAGGAGAAGGGGCTCGATTTCGGCATCGCCTTCGACGGCGACGGCGACCGCATCGGCGCGGTGGACGGCGAAGGCCGGGTGGTGTGGGGCGACCAGCTGCTCGCCATCCTCGCCGAGCCGGTGCTGCGCGAGCTGCCCGGCGCCACCATCATCGCCGACGTGAAGGCGAGCCAGGCGCTCTACGATCGCGTCGCCGAGCTTGGCGGCACGCCCCTGATGTGGAAGACCGGCCACAGCCTGATCAAGACCAAGATGAAGGAGACGCATTCGCCGCTGGCCGGCGAGATGAGCGGCCACATCTTCTTCGCGCACGATTATTACGGCTTCGACGACGCCCAATATGCCGCGATCCGGCTGATCCACGCGGTGCGCCTGCTCGGCGGCTCGCTGACCGCGCTGAAGGACGCGATGCCGGCGATAGTCAACACGCCCGAGCTGCGCTTCCAGTCTTCGGAGGACCGCAAGTTCCGGGTGGTCGACGAGGTGCTCGCCCGGCTCGAGCAGGCGGGCGCCGACGTCAACAAGACCGACGGCGCGCGGGTCAACACGGCGGACGGCTGGTGGCTGCTGCGCGCCTCCAACACCCAGGACGTGCTCGTCGCCCGTGCCGAGGCGAAGGACGAAGCCGGGCTGGAGCGGCTGATGGGCCAGATCAACGACCAGCTCGCCCAGAGCGGCATCGCACCGGTGCTGGCGGGGCATTGAGGACGATCCTCCCCCTTCCCCCTTGGAGGAGGGATACGGAGACTTGGGCTGTATCGACGTTCAGACGTGGCACCGATGAATCCTCCCCCGCCAGGGGGAGGTGGCACGCTTTAGCGTGACGGAGGGGGAGGACGGCGGCGCACCTCCGATGGAACACCGCCGTCCTCCCCCTCCGTCGGCTTTGCCGCCACCTCCCCCTGGCGGGGGAGGATTTTTGACAGCCTGGGGAAGTCCCTTAGTCGGAGTTGGGCGAGGGCACGGGGCGGGCGCTGCGTGCCCTCGCCTTCCCATCGTCCTGCGGACGACGGGGCCCTCCCTCTCCCCTGAGGGGAGAGGATCTAATTGTTCCCGAAGCCGCCCATCCTGAGCGCCCATTGCGCGCCGATCACCGCGCCCTTGGCCGGGCGGATCATCAGCACCGCGATCAGCGCCGCCAGCAGGCACCAGCCGATGATCTGCGGCCAGAGCGGCAGGTCCCACGCCATGTTCGCCATCACCACGATCGGCACCAGCACGTGGCCAAGGATCAGGATCACCAGATAGGCCGGGAAATCGTCGGCGCGCTGCGCGCTCCAGTCCTGCTTGCAGACGGGGCAGGACGGCACCGTGCGCAGCCCCCTGGCGAAGAGCGGCGCCTGCCCGCACGACGGGCAGCTATCGGCCATGCCGGCCAGAACCGCCTTCTTCCAGTCGCGCGCCGCCAGCGAGTCGATGTCGGTCATGGCGCGGCCTCTATCATGCTGGCGGTCGCCCGTCGTCCCCATTAGGCTGGATCCGGGGAGCAGATAGGGGACCGCATGAAGACCGAACGGATGACCGCCTTCACCGATGGCGTGGTCGCGATCATCATCACCATCATGGTGCTGGAACTGAAGGTGCCCGAAAGCGCCGAACCCCACGCCTTGCTCGCCACCCTGCCGATCCTCGCGGCCTATGTGCTGAGCTACATCAATGTCGGGCTCTACTGGAACAACCACCATCACCTGCTGCAATCGGCCGAGCATATCGACGGGCGCGCGCTATGGGCCAACCTGACCCTGCTCTTCTGGCTGAGCCTCGTCCCCTTCGTGATCCGCTGGATGGACGAGGCCGGCTTCGCAGCCCTGCCGGTCGCCGCCTACGGCTTCGTGCTGGGCATGTCGGCGGTCGGCTATCTGTGGCTCCAGCACGAGATCATCCGGGTGAATGGCGGCCCGGATTCCCGGCTCGCCCATGCGCTCGGCCGGGACTGGAAAGGCCGGCTGTCGCTCATCAGCTATTTCGTGGCCGTGCCGCTCGCCTTCGTCCAGCCGCTGATCGCGGTCGCGCTCTACGTGATCGTCGCGGGCGTCTGGCTGGTGCCGGATCGCCGCATCGAGCACCGGCTCCCCGCGAAACCGGCGGATCGCGCGGGCTGAGCACGCCCCGCCGGCGGGATCAGAAGAAGGCCCTGCGCGGCAGCATCAGCACGGGCTTGCGCGGCGGCGTCACGTCCTTGCGGCCATAGACCACGTAATTGTGCTGGCTGCCGGTGTAGCGGAACAGCTCGCGATAGTCCGGCGTCAGCACGCGATAGAGCTCCGCCCGCGCGGCGAGATTCTCGCCGTCATAAGCGGGCTCCATGGTCATCACCCGCTCGGGCCGGAAGGTCATGATGCGCCGCACCTCCCGCGCTTCGTCGATGCCCGTCGCCCCCACCTCGTTCAGCGCCTGGAGATGCGCCGAGAAGGGATGACTGGTGAGCAGGCAGCTGCCGGTGGCATCGTAGAAGGCCGGCATCCCGTCATAGACGAAGACGCAGCCCCTGGCGCCGCGCGCCGCCTCCACCGCGGCGGCCAGCGTCTCGCCGGTGCCGCGGGTGATGCCATGCCGGTACAGCACCCGCTGGCCCCATAGGCCGCTGCACAGCAGCAGCACCGCCAGCCAGGCCCGCCCCGCCCGCCGGTTCCACAGCGGCGCCGCGACCAGCGAGAAGGGCGCGAAGAGCGGCAGCGCATAATGATTGAACCAGCTGCCGAACAGCACCACGCCCATCAGCGCCGCCGCCGCCCAGCCGTCGAGGACGCGCAGGTCGGCGCGCATCGCGGGATCGGCCGGCCGGCTGCCGGTCCAGCGGCGCAGCGGCACGCTCAGCACCAGCGGCACCATCAGCGCCAGCATCACCTCGATCCGCATCGCGACCGCGTCGGGAAGCTCGGGCCTGCGCATCAGGATCGACGTGGCGTTGGCGAACCACCAGTCCCCGATATGGCCCATGCCCGCATAGACGGCGGCGGCCAGCGCCGTCGGCGCCAGCGCGCAGCCCACCCAGAGCAGGGCGTCGATCGCCAGCCTGCCGAGCGGCCGTCCGCCCGACCAGGCGAACCACAGCAGCATCACGCCGGCGAACAGGCCCTCGAACACGGCACTGTACTTGATCTGCAGCGCGATGCCGAAGAGCATCATGGCCGCCGCGCCGACCCCGCGCAGGTCCCCGTCCTTCGCCCCGGCCCGGTGCCGGCGGAAGAGGATCAGCGCGATCGCCGCCGCCACGGGCAGATTGTAGAAGACGGGCGCCTGCCCGCCCTCCCCGCCGGCGAGATTCAGGCAGAGGATATAGAGGATCGCCCCGGCCAGCGCGCCGGCCGGCGGCGCGATCCGGCGCCCCATGGCGAACAGCAGCAAGGCGGTCAGCCAGACCGAGGCCAGGCCGCCGATCTGGTAGGCGAGCACGCCGCTGCCGAACATGTGGAAGACGGCGTAGAGCAGGAACAGGCCGATCGGCTTGCGATCCCAGATGTCGACATAAGGGATCGCGCCGTGCAGCATCCGCCCGCCGACCAGCAGGTAGAATTGCTCGTCGATATGGATGACCGGATCGCCGAACGTCCGCCAGCGCGCGACGATCGCCACCGCCAGCAGGACGACCGCGGCAAGCCTTCCATCGATCGCGAGGCGCGGGCGGCGGACGGGCGCGTCGACGCCGGCCGGCGCCATCAGCGCCGTCGCCATGTCACCAGCATCGAAGCGCCGAAATTCCACAGCGAGCCGATCACCGCGCCGGCGATGCCGGAGACCCACCAGCGATGATGCGCGTCGAACAGCACCGTACCGGTGCCGATATTGGCCAGCGCGCCCAGCCCGCACAGCGCATAGAAGGTCATCAGGCCGACCAGCAGCCGCCCGCCCCTCAGCTTGCGGTCGCGGAAGGTGATGCTGTTGTTGGCCAGGAAGTTGAAGGCGATCGCCGTCAGCACCGCGACCGTCTGGGCCCCCTCGAACCGGGCGCCGAGGGCCAGCGCCGCCTTCAGCGCCGCCAGGTGCACGCCGAGGCCGAGCGTGCCGACGATGGCGAACATCACCAGGCGCGGCGGGGCGAAGCGGCGGATCAGCCGGTCGGCGATCGTCACCGCATAATCGAGCACCACGCCCGTGCCGAGCTTGCTCTCGCCCGCTACGCGGGTGCGGAACTCGAAGGGCAGCTCGATCGCGCGCAGCGGCTCGGGGCTGGAGGTCAGCAGATCGAACAGGATCTTGAAGCCGCGGCCGGACAGGCGCGGCAAAAGTGCCTCCACCCTGTCGCGGCGCACCGCGAAGAAGCCGCTCATCGGATCGGTCACGGGCGCCTTCAGCACCAGCCGGGACAGGCGGGTGGCCGCCCGGCTGCACCGCAGGCGAAGGCTGCTCCAGTCCCCCGTCGAGCCATTCTGGCAATAGCGCGAGCCGATCGCGACATCCGCCGCGCCGCCCTTCACCAGCGAATAGAGGCGCGGCAGCAGCCGCTCGTCATGCTGGCCGTCGCCGTCGATCACCGCGACGACGGGGGCCATCGTCGCCATCATGCCCTCGATCACCGCCGAGGCGAGCCCGTTGCGGCCGAACCGGCGCAGCACCCGCACGTCCGCACGATCCCGCGCCAGTTCCTCGACCTTCGCCGCCGTGCCGTCCCGCGACCAGTCGTCGACGAAGATGATCTCGCTGCGGATGCCGGCCAGTGCCGCATCGAGCGCGGCCACGATCCGCTCGACATTGTCCGCCTCGTTGAAGGTGGGGACGATGACGGCGAAGTCGTAGCGGCCCGCCGCCGGGCTGGACGCAGGCTTCCTGATCGGCGTCGCCACCGTGGCAATCGACATACGCATCATCCCGCAAGGGCGCGAAACGCCCGATATCAAAGGCTTCCCGTCAGGCGGCGGAGCGCTGAACCCGACATGAAGCAAGACGATGCCAGCAACTGTCAGCCTTGATTTGCGCACACATTGCGACGCGTTGCAGCATGTACGGGACGGACGGCCTCAGTCGTCCTCATCCTCGTAGCCGATCAGCGCGAGCGCGCGGGCCTTGATCTGGCGGGTCATGCACCAGTGGACCAAAGCCTCCTCGCGCCCGTGGGTGACCCACAATTCCTGCGGCGCCAGCTCCTTCACCGTGGCGGTCAGCTCGTCCCAGTCGGCATGGTCGGAGACGACCAGCGGCAGCTCGACATTGCGCTGCCGCGCGCGCTGGCGCACCCGCATCCACCCCGACGCCATGGCCGTGATCGGGTCGGGCAGCCGCCGCGACCAGCGGTCGTTGAGCGCGCCGGGCGGGCACATCACGATCCTGCCGCGCAATTGCTCCTTCGAAGCGGCGGTGGCGGAGACCAGCGAACCGAGATCGACGCCGAGATCCTGGTAGAGCATGCAGAGCCGCTCCAGCGCGCCGTGAATGTAGATCGGATCGTCATGGCCGCGCAGCCTGAGCTCGGCGATCAGCCGCTGCGCCTTGCCCAGCGCATAGGCGCCGACCAGCACGCAGCGATCGGGATTGGCGTGCAACGCCTCCAGCAGCCGGTCGACCTCGGCGCCGGTGTCGGGATGGCGGAACACCGGCAGGCCGAAGGTCGCCTCGGTGACGAAGATGTCGCAGGGCACCGGCTCGAAGGGCGCGCAGGTGGGATCGGCCCGGCGCTTGTAATCGCCCGAGACGACGATGCGCTCGCTCTTGTGCTCCAGCACGATCTGCGCGGAGCCCAGCACATGCCCCGCCGGCACGAAGCGCGCGGTGACGTCGCCCAGGCGCACGGTCTCGCCATAGGCCACGCTCTGTCCCGATTGCGGGCCGTAGCGCGTGTCCATGATCGCCAGCGTCTCGGGCGTCGCCAGCACCGCGCCGTGGCCGCCGCGCGCATGATCCGCATGCCCATGGGTGACGAGCGCGCGCGGCACCGGCTGCGAGGGATCGATCCACGCATCGGCGGCGGGCACGTAGATGCCCTGCGGATGGGGTTCGATCCAGGAGCCGAGGCGCGCCATCGAGGCTAGATGGTTGGGGAGAGGCAAAGTTCCCAAGGAGTCCCCCTCCCTGAAAGGGAGGGGTTAGGGGTGGGTCCTGGGTCGCGATCCGATGGCCAAGCGAGCCGAGGCGAAAGTCACGCGCGCCTCCACCCACCCCCAACCCCCTCCCTTCCAGGGAGGGGGCTTTCAGCTCACCGCAATTTCGCGATCTTCAGGCCGTCCTGCTTGGCGCGGGCCTGCACCGATTCCTCGCTGCGGGTCAGCGCCTTGCCGATCGCCTTCAAGGCCATGCCCTTGGCGGCGAGGCGGTGGAGCTTCTGGACCTCGTCGGTGGTCCAGGGCTGTTTGTGCCGGACGAAACCCTCTGCCATCGCGCGATCTCCTTCGCCCCGATCCCTAGCGCCTGCGCCTTGCGCTGGCGAGGGCTGGCGGAGCGGCGATCAAGCCCCGATATTCGCAGGCGAATGTCCGATCTCCCTCCGATTCTCGCGGACTGGTTCGCCGCACGCGGCTGGCGCCCGCGCCGGCACCAGCTGGCGATGCTCGACGCCGCGCGCGCCGGCCAGAGCGCGCTGCTGGTGGCCCCCACCGGCGCCGGCAAGACGCTGGCCGGCTTCCTGCCGAGCCTCGTCGAGCTCATCGAGCAGCCGAGCGACGGCCTCCACACCCTCTACGTCTCGCCGCTCAAGGCGCTGGCGGTCGATATCCAGCGCAACCTGCTGGGGCCGATCGCGGAAATGGGCCTGCCGATCCGCGTCGAGACGCGCACCGGCGACACGCCGTCCGACCGCAAGGCCCGCCAGCGGGTCAAGCCGCCGCAGATGCTGCTGACCACGCCGGAATCGCTCAGCCTTTTGCTCTCCTATCCGGAGGCGGCCCAGCTCTTCGCCAGCCTGCGCACCATCGTGATCGACGAGGTCCACGCCTTCGCCACCACCAAGCGCGGCGATCTGCTGTCGCTGTGCATGGCGCGCCTGCAGCGCCTCGCGCCGGAGATGCGCCGGGTCGCCCTCTCGGCGACGGTGGCCCAGCCGGACCTCTATCGCGGCTGGCTGTCGGGCGACGGCGATCTCGATTCGGTCACCCTGGTCGAGGGCGATCCCGGCGCCGAGCCTGACATCGCGATCATGCTGCCGCAGGAGCGCATCCCCTGGTCCGGCCATTCGGGCCGCTACGCCGCCGAGCAGGTGATGCGCCAGATCGAGGCCCACACGATCTCGATCATCTTCTGCAACACGCGCAGCCTCGCCGAGCTGATCTTCCAGGATCTCTGGGCGGTGAACGAAAAGCACCTGCCCATCGGTATCCACCATGGCAGCCTCGACATCGAGGCGCGGCGCAAGGTGGAGGCGGCGATGGCGGCGGGGAAGCTGCGCGCCCTGGTCGCCACGGCGAGCCTCGATCTCGGGGTCGACTGGGGCGATGTCGATCTCGTCATCCAGATGGGCGCGCCCAAGGGCTCCTCGCGCCTGCTCCAGCGCATCGGCCGCGCCAACCACCGGCTCGATGAGCCCTCCAAGGCCCTGATCGTGCCGGGCAACCGCTTCGAATATCTGGAGGCGCGCGCCGCCGTCGATGCGGTGGAGGCCGGCGAGCGCGATCCCGACATCTTCCGCCCCGGCGCGCTCGACGTGCTTGCCCAGCACCTGATGGCCTGCGCCGCCGCCGAGCCCTTCGCCCAGGCGGCGATGCTGGCCGAGGTGCGCGAGGCGGCGCCCTACGCCACGCTCGCCGAGGACGTGTTCGACCGGGTGCTGAGCTTCGTCGCCACCGGCGGCTACGCGCTGCGCGCCTACGACCAGTATAAGCGGCTGACGCTGGGGCCGGACGGGCTGTGGCGCGTCAGCCATCCGCGCTTCGTCACCCAATATCGCCTCAATGCCGGCATCATCGTCGAGGCGGCGATGCTGACGGTGCGCTTCCGCAACGGCCGCTCGCTCGGCAAGGTGGAAGAAGGCTTCGCCGCCAGCCTCGCGCCCGGCGACACCTTCTTCTTCTCCGGCCTCAGCCTGGAGGTGGAAGGGGTGAAGGGCGAGGACCTCTACGTCCGCGCCACGTCCCGGCCCGCCCGCATCCCCACCTATGGCGGCGCGCGCATGCCGATCTCCACCAACCTGGCCGACCGCGTCCGCCATTTCCTCCACGAGCCGGCGGAATGGCCCCGCTTCCCGGCGGACGTGCGCGAATGGCTGGAGATGCAGCAGCGCCGCTCCGTCCTTCCCGCGCCCGACCGGCTGCTGATCGAGACCTTCCCGCGCGAGGGGCGGCACTACATGGTGGTCTACAGCTTCGAGGGCTGGAACGCGCACCAGTCCCTCGGCATGCTGGTGACCCGGCGGATGGAAACGGCGGGCCTCCAGCCGATAGGATTCGTTGCCAGCGACTATGCCATCGCGACCTATTCGTTAAAGCCCGTCACCGATCCGCGCGCCCTCTTCTCGCCCGACATATTGGAGCATGAGTTCGTCGACTGGGTGCAGGAATCGGCGCTGCTGAAACGCGCCTTCCGCGAGGTGGCGGTGATCGGCGGGCTGGTCGAGCGGCAGCATCCCGGCAAGCGCAAGACGGGGCGGCAGGTCACCTTCTCGACCGACCTCATCTACGACGTGCTGCGCCGCTACGAGCCGGAACATCTCCTGCTTCAAGCGGCTTGGGCCGATGCCAAGGCGCGGATGACCGACGTCGGCCGGCTCGGCCGCCTGCTCGATACGGCCGCGGAACGGATCGCGCATGTCGATCTGCCGCGCGTCTCGCCGCTCGCCGTGCCGGTGCTGGTGCTGATCGGGCGCGAGCGGGTCGCCGCCGGCACGGTCGACGACGCGCTGCTGATCGAGGCGGAGGCGCTGGTCGCCGAGGCGATGTTGGGCGACTCCGATTTTAACCATGATCCTTAACCCACTGATTTACGATTCAGGTTAGGGCGGTGCCTTGGTCGGGGGAGCGAACGACCAGGGAAGTGCGCGTGAAAGGGTTTCCGCTTAAGCTTTTCGCGATGGCCGCGGTGCTGTGCGCCACGCCCGCGATGGCGCAGGACAATTATGACGGCCGCATCGGCACCGGGCTCGAATGCGTGCCCTATGCCCGCCAGATGTCCGGCATCCAGATCTATGGCAACGCCTGGACCTGGTGGGACCAGGCCGCCGATCGCTACGAGGAAGGCGCCCGCCCGCAGGTCGGCGCGGTGCTCGTCTTCCGGCCGCATGGCGTGATGAAGCTCGGCCATGTCGCCGTCGTCAGCAAGATCGTATCGAATCGCATCCTGATGGTCAGCCACGCCAACTGGTCGCGGATCGGCGGCGTGCGCGGGCAGATCGAGCGCGACGTGACGCTGGTCGACGTGAGCCCCGCCAACGACTGGAGCGAGGTGCGCGTCTGGTGGCGTGACAATCAGGGCCTCGGCACCACGCGCTATCCCGTCTACGGCTTCATCTACGGCAACAGCGCCGTGTCGGGCGCGCGCATCGCCCATGTCAGCAAGGATCTGTCGAGCCCCTCGCCGGACATCGTCGGCGCGGTGATCGATTCGCTCGGCGCCAGCCCGGCGGGCTGAGCGCGGCCGGCGTGGATTCCCAATTCGGGGCCGCCCTTACCCGTTCGTCCTGAGCGAAGTCGAAGGACATGCCCCAAGTGCCGCGTTTGCGGTCCATCCTTCGACTTCGCTCAGGACGAACGGACGCGCTTCTGCGACCCTCTAGCCGAACGTCCTAGACAGGCTCTCGCGCAGCAGGCGCCGCGCGCGGAGCGCCATCTCGACGCGGGTCGAGGCGATCAGGCCGAGCGCGAAGGCCATCGCCACATCGGTGGCGAGCAGGGCCGCCGGGCTGGCCGGATTGCCGCCGCCCACTTCCTCCCGCATGGCGCTGCGAAAGACGATCAGCACGATCAGCAGCAGGAAGGCGGCCGGAGACGCCTGCTGGCTGAGCGTATGCGTCTCGGGATCGACGGTGATCCGCATCATCCGCCCGCGATACCAGCCGATCCCCGCCCCGATCGCCAGCGCCAGCGCGGACCAGCCCCACCCGGCCAGCGTCGGCGGCGCGGAGACGAAGACCATGGCGACGATGACGCAATAGACGGCCGGGAGCACCCACAGCGTCTCGACCTTGAGCCTGCGCGCCTTGCTCATCCGGCGCCAGCGCAGCGCCATCACCACCGCGACGAGAATGATCGGGATGACGTAGCTCATCCACGGCGCCTGCTCGGTATGCATCGCGACACTCCCCGCTCGTCCCCCATCGCTGTGCTAGGCGAGCAAGGCACTTGCCGCAAGCCGCTTGCGCGCCTGCGTGGGGCTGCTATTCGAAAGCCATGGTTCCCTTTTCGTTCGCAGGCACGGAGTTCGTCGCTTTGGCCCCCGGCGCGCTGCTGTGGGAGCGGCGGCGCGCCTTGCTGGTCGCCGATCTGCACCTGGAGAAAGCGAGTTTCTACGCCCGCGCCGGGCAGATGCTGCCGCCCTACGATTCGGATGCGACGCTCGCCGAGCTGGCCGAGTTGGTGGCACGGACCGAGGCGCAGGAGGTCTGGTGCCTGGGCGACAGCTTCCACGATGCCGAAGGCTGCGAGCGGCTGGCGGACGACACGCGCGGCCTGCTCCGCCGCCTGACCACCGACACGCGCTGGACCTGGATCGCCGGCAACCACGATATCGGCGCCCGCCGCCTCGCCGACCATTGCGGCGGCCGCGTGCTGGGCGAGGCGGAGGTGGATGGCCTGCTGCTCCGCCACGAGGCCAATCCGGGCGAGACCCGGCCCGAACTGTCGGGCCACTATCACCCCAAGCTGCGGCTGACGCTCAAGGGCCGCCATGTCGCGCGGCGCTGCTTCGTGGCGACCGCCACCAAGCTGATCCTCCCGGCCTTCGGCGCTCTGACTGGCGGCATGGATGCGGGCGATCCGGTGATCCGCAAGGCGCTCGGCAATCGCGCCGCGCAAGCGCTGGTGCCGCTGGCCGACCGGCTGCTCAGGTTTCCGCTGGCGGCCTGACCTTCTAACCCTCTCCCGCCTTCGCGGGAGTTGGGCGAGGGCCTTCTTTTTTGAACGCGGTACGATCCCGTTCGTCCTGAGCGAAGTCGAAGGACAGGCTCCAAACGCAGCGCCTGCGGCCCGTCCTTCGACTCCGATCCGAAGGATCGAAGTTTATCCTGAGCGCCTGCCTTGGCAGGCAGTCGAAGGGCTCAGGACGAACGGAGTCGATCGAGGCTCAAAGGCGCCAAGAGAAGGCCGCTAGACCGGCACCGCCAATGCCGCCCGGTGCAGGATCAGGCCGATCACCCCCAGCAGCGCGATGCCCATCTGCCAGGGCCGGAGCCGCGCGAAATGCGGTGGCGCCGCGCCGCGGCGGGCCGCGATCGGATCGAGGATGGCGACGCTGGCATAGCCGATCGCGAGCAGCACCAGCGATATCAAGGGTGTCGCCGCGACCAGCGCGCCCGCGCCCAGCAGGAACAGCCAGATCATCGCCACCAGCGGCGCGGCCCGCACCTCCGCGTCGTCGCGGAAGCTCAGGCCCCGGCGCACCCCCGCCAGGAAGATCAGGATCGAGGCCGCCCACCAGATGGCGAGCCACGTCACCACCGTCGGCACCGGCGGCGCCAGCGTCCAGGCCATGATCGCGGCGACCGGCAGGGGCAGAATCGCGCCATAGCCGAGGATCAGGCTGGATAGCGGGATGCGGGGCGGGGGCTCGTCCATCCCGGCGGAACGCACCGGCCCGCGCGCGGGTCCGTCAGGCCTTCCAGCTCTGCGGGAACAGCCGCTTCAGCGCCTCGACCTTCGGCCGGTCGTTGATGACGATGTACGGATAGCCCGGATTCCGCGCCATGAAATCCTGGTGATAGGATTCGGCCGGAAAGAAATCCGGCGCCGTCTCGATCCGCGTCACGATCGGGCGCGGATAGACATGGGCGGCCGAGAGCTGCGCGATATAGGCCTGCGCCACCTTCGCCTGCTCCGACGACTGGGGGAACAAAGCCGAGCGATATTGCGGGCCATGGTCCGGCCCCTGCTGGTCCCGCAGGGTCGGATCGGCGACCAC
>Ga0207671_10000208_pt1 | contig 88850 bp, 77 predicted proteins | sample KBSC24metaG_FD_184352 | JGI IMG/M metagenome (GOLD analysis project Ga0207671, IMG submission 184352) | Corn rhizosphere microbial communities from Kellogg Biological Station, Michigan, USA - KBS C2-4 metaG (SPAdes) (version 2) | ecosystem: Host-associated > Plants > Roots > Rhizosphere > Soil...
GCTCCCACCATCTATCAGCTCTCGCCGAACCTGCGGTCCGGTCTGAACATGCAGGCCGCTATCGGCGTCGAGCATCAGTTCGGCAAAATTGCCACCACGTCCGTTACGTACATCAATTCGCGAGGCGTTCATCAGTTCCTCACCGACAACGTGAATGCATTCCTGCCCGGCACCTACGATGCCGCCACCGGAACTGGCGTCCGCCCCAACGGTGTGAACGAGAACATCTACCAGTTCCAGTCTGGCGGGGTCTACAACCAGAACCAGTTAATGGTGAATTACTCGGTTCGCGCAAAGCGCGTTTCTCTATTCGGCTTCTACATGTTCGGCTTTGCGAACGCGGACACTTCCGGAGCAAACTACTTCCCATCCAATCCGTTCAACCCCGGAGCCGATTACGGACGCGCCAATTTCGATGTTCGCAACCGTTTCCTCCTTGGCGGAAACCTGCAAGGTCCCTTCGGAGTTTCATTCAGCCCAATGCTTGTGACGAACTCTGGTTCGCCATTCAACGTCGTCATCGGCCAGGATCTGAATGGTGACAATCAATTCAACGACCGGCCGGCATTCGCAACTTCTTCCAGCACGGATATGGTCCAAAGCAGCTACGGAAACTTCGATCTCAACCCGTCAGCCGACACAGCCCGAATCCCCTATAACTTCGGAACCGGCCCGGGACAGTTCAGCATGAATGCCCGCATGAGCAAGTCCTTCGGGATCGGGCCCAAGGTCGAGGGCGGAGCAAGGACCGGTGGCTTCGGCGGTCCCGGTGGCGGCGGACCTCCTCCAGGAGGCGGTCCTGGCGGTGGCGGACCTCCGGGAGGTGGCCTCGGTCCGCGCGGCCTCAGCGGCAGCGGCGGACCCCCGCGTATGGACCAGGCGGTCGCGCGAAAGTATTCGCTGACCTTCGCCGCCATGGCTCGGAACATCTTCAACAACGTCAACCTTGCTCAGCCAATCGGTGTGCTCCAATCTCCGCTGTTCGGCAAATCCAACTCGCTCGCCGGAGGATTCTTCTCCTCCCCAGCCTCAAACCGAAGCATCGACCTGCAAATGTCCTTTAATTTCTAATCGACTTCAAACTCCAGCGGCGGGCTCCCCAGGTCCCGCCGCTTTCATTTTCCAGACACAAAAACCCAGCTTCGAAATCCCTTTTAAAAAATTCTTTCTAAACCTGAAACGATCTTCCCGCCGCCTTCACCATCATTTCGAGAGCACGATCCTAACCGTCAGGGAGCGCCCTTATGGCCGCTCCTATTCTCGAAGCCTCAACGCTGTTGAGAATCTCCTTGCCACGTGCCAAGCAACACTTGGCCCCCTTCCCTTGCACCTTGAGGAACGGATATGCCCTCCCCCCATGGCACGACCTCTCCCAATGCGTTGCAGCCGGCTCTGGAGCTGATTTACCTGGCTACACTTCAGCCCGACCTGGCAAGTCAGAGCCTGCGTAAGCTGCTGCTGGCGAACCCGAACCATTTCGACAACCTCCTCCAGGCCTCGGTCAAAGTCGTCCTGAACATGAAGGGCGATACCACATTCGAGAGCCTCGGCTGTGTCAGCTACATCCCGCTTCTGGATCAGCTATACGCCTCCATTGAGCTCAAGCGCGATTGGGGCTACTCCCTCGCTCTCGGCCATTCGAGCTCCCGCGAATACGTTCGCTTCTATCTCTCCTTCGATCGCGGCGTAACCTGGCACAACCAGGGGCTGACCGCCTTCAACGTCTCCGACGAGCCCGGCTCCCGGCTTCACATCCGCCTCGTCACCAAGAGGGTTGAACTTGCCGAACGCCTCCAGGCAGCCATCCAGCCACCGATCGTTCGCGCAATTCTTTCCTGGAATACCCCGCCTCCTCCGGACGCCGCTGATTGGACTCCGATGTGGGGGAATGTCCTGGACACTCAAATTCACACCGTAAGACCCGACGCTTGTCGGACCGATCGTCTGCAACCCGGGTCCTGGGTCCAATTCGCAGACGAAACCGATTCGGAGGTACGTGTGGGACGTCCTTCCGATTTGTCCGACTCGGGGCCGGCTGGCGCACCCTCGCCAGCTGGCCTCTCTTTAAAAACCCACACCTGTGCGGAGGAATTTCAGGCATGCGGGCACTAGCCCAAAAGCCAAGTCTCTCCGGCCTGATTGCAGTATTTCTGTAGTCTTGGTTCTCTATCACCTTGTCGATCTGGTCCTGGCAAGGAGCCAGATCGGCCAGCTTCTCCAACGGCAGCCGCCTTCCCCGAGGCGGCCTGCCGCCTGGAGAGGAAGGTCTGGTCCCGGTCCCCCATGTTGAAGCCATCCCCCTCAGCCGCGACGCGTGCGAAGCCGTCCCGTCCGGCAAAATGCCGCACACGAGACACTGGTAATCTTCGTCAACCGTTTGGGATGTTATACTTACGCCCTTACGGCTTATCGGGGAAAACCTTGCAGTTCCATACGTTCGATGCCGCATACATCGAAAATCTCCGCGCTGGGGACCTCCGCACTCAGGAGCACTTCGTTGGCTACTTCACCGAACTGCTCCATTTGAAGCTTCGCTCGCGGCTGCAGTCCCCTCAGGCGATTGAGGACGTGCGTCAGGAAACGTTTGCAAGAGTATTTGCCGGCCTCAGAAAACCCGGCTCGATCCGCCAGCCGGAGAGCCTCGGCGCTTTCGTCAACACAGTCTGCACTAACGTACTCTTCGAGCACTACCGGGCCTCATCACGCAGCCAATCTCTGGACGAAGAAGGCGCTCAAGAACTTGCATCCAAAGACGCCGACGCTCATAGCATTGCAGTTGCCGGTCAAATCAAGGTGAAAGTCCAGCAGATCCTGCTCGGCCTGTCCGTTCGAGATCGGTCCCTGCTGAAAGCCGTCTTCTTCGATGAACGCGATCGCGAAGAAATCTGCAGCGAATTCGGAGTCGATCGCGAATACCTCAGGGTTCTGCTGCACCGCGCAAAACAGGATTTCAAGGCCGAGTACCTAAAGAAAATCGGTGGAGAAGTTTATTAGCGAAATGATGAAACGGGCATGAATGCCGCATCACCATTCAACGATGGGATCGGTCAGGAAAAGGCGATGGATCACGGAGAAGCACTACAAATGATGGCAGCAGAGCGTTACCTCCTCGACGAACTCGCGCCGGAAGAGCGGGACTCATTCGAGCTTCATATGTTCGATTGCCAGGAATGTGCTCTCGACCTGCGCGCCGGAGCAGCATTCATTCGGGAAGCCAAAACCCAGTTAATCGAAATGGAACCGAGAGTTTTGCCTTCCATTCCTGACAAACCTGCTCCCGCAAAAACCGAGCCGAAGAAGAAGAAGCGGTGGTCGTTCCTCTGGCAGCCGGCCTTTGCCATGCCTGCTTTCGCAGTGCTGCTTGCCGTCATTGCATATCAGAACTTCTCCGCAATTCCCTCGCTGCGCAGAGCCGCAGCCGAACCAAAGGTCCTCTACTCCAATCCCATCCATCTGGGCACGCGGGGCGGCGCGCATACTGCCGTACAGGCCGATCGCACCGACGGCTTGTCACTTTCGATTGAGCTTCCTCAGTCCTCCAGCTATTCCTCGTTCGTTTTCGAACTCGAGGACCCGTCCGGGAAGAAGGTGTGGATGCAAACCATCGGCCGTTCAAACAAAGAAGCCGAGGATGACAGCATCGTTTCTCTGGTCATTCCCGGGGCCGGGCTGCATCAAGCCTCATACACACTCAGTATTTGGGCAACCACTCCACAAAACAACCGGGTTGACATTGACAGACGTACTCTTGACGTACAATTCGGAAACTGAGATTTTGTGTCGAAAAGGTGAAAGAACCCATGGAATCCCACGACAAGAACAAGAAGCGCTGTCACAAATTCCACGCAGAGGCGACCACGCTTGAGGGCGAATTGCATTTGCCCTTCGACCAAAAGACTTGCTCCCATACGGCCTCGAAGCTAAACGAGCACGGCGGTTACGTGACGCAGCACGCGGATCGCTTCCATCTTGGCGGCGTGATAACCTTTCGCTCTTCGTACACGCACGTCGGAGGTAATCTCGACAGCAAGCCTGACCACGGATGGAACACGATCACGACCGCCGTCATCGAAGGCCTCAATGTGATGGAAGTCGTCACAGCCGATCGTGTGGTGGCGCAGATCTCGACCGATCATCCCCCCGAAGGCTATGTTCCCCGCGTCACATTTCTGGGTACGCGGATAGAGAACCTCCGTATCGCCGGCAGCGACCCGCTGAAGATCCACTTCAATCACGACATTCTCGGCAACAAACCCGCAGATGATGCTCGCTACACCAGCGATTCGGGATTCATTCAACGGGTCTCGAAGCAGTATGAACACATCCGCGGGCACCAGAATCTTCCCGATGAAGTCGCAAAGAGTTACAATCAACTTCCGTCAGCTGAGGCAAATCGGGAGTGCATCGAGTGCTCACTGGTCAACCAGGTGGAGGGTTCGTTTCGAGGGCGCTCCTTTGGACACATCATCTTCGTTCCCGACTTCGGCAAGATCCATCTTGCCAACCTGCGGGTCTGCCATTCCGACTTCAACGACAAGGGAATCCCCAGGGAAACCATGATCACCCTGACGATGCTGCGACTCGAGATGGGATGTATCGGCGGCGGAACGATCAACCTGGGCGGCGGCAAGACCAACGGATCCTCAGCCCCATAGGAACGATTGAGGTAGAAGTCGCCAAAGAACCAAACCCAGAAACGCCATCATCTGCCGGCCCGCCGCGAATCACTACTCCTTTGTTCGCTGCGGGCCGATATCTTTGGGTTCTAGTCTTGGTTATTCTCGCCCCTCTTTCAGATACCGGTCTCGGGAACCCAAATATCCTTTACGGGAACGCGCGTGAATTGTTCATGCGTGGATACTTTGCAGAAGCACAATGGGAAGCAAATCGCGGCTATAGCCGGTTCGCCTACGAGCCGCTCTGGGCTTCAAAATTTCGCATCCTTGAAGCCGAATCCATGATCTGGCGGGGCATGTACGACAGCGCACTATCCTTGCTTCAGAATCCAAATGAATGGACAAGCCGCGAGCAGGATATCAAGGCGCTCGCTCTCCAAAGCATCGCATTGACTCGAAGCCAACGGCTCACGGACGCTAATACAAAACTCTCTATGGCCGAGCAACTCTGCAGTAACATGACATTGCTTACCTGCGGCGAAGTATTTCGGGCGCGTGGTATCTTCAGCTTTGAATCCGGTGATCTTTCAAATGCTCGCGGTTCCTTTCTAAAAAGCCTCTCTTTTGCGCGTACACATAGTGACAAGCCGCTTGAGGGATCTGCTCTCCAGAATCTCGGTTGGGTTTCTTTACAGAAAGAGAACTTCGATGAGGCCGTCGACTGGATTAATGCTGGTTCTCGAATCGCTCTCAATCTCAGAGATGAAAATCTCACTCAGCTCGCCCTCGGCAATCTTGGCTGGGCCTACTTCAAACTCGGCGATCTGGACAGAGCCCTCGAATTGACTCTCGATGCCGGGAATCGCGCAGAGAAGCTAGGTAACGATCGGCAGCAAATCACCTGGCATACAACGGCGGCAAATATCTATGAGGCAAAACATGACTGGCCGCGCGCTAGAGATTCCTATAGGCGTGCTCTCACGCTTGCAAAACAACTTAACAATCGCGGTTATGTGGTCAACGCACTCGAAGACCTCGCCCATACATCCATCGACGCGGGAGATCTTGACACTGCGCAAGATTGCATTCGACAGCTCGAAGCGACGATAGATCAGGCCCGAGATCGCCTTGACGCGCTCGACGTTGTCTTCGCTGAAGGCAGAGTCGCTGCCGCACAGCACCAACCGGCAGAGGCCGAGAAGCGATTCAAGATCGTCGACAAAGACCCCGCAAGTCAGACATCCATGCGTATGGGTGCTGAGCACGCTCTCGCACAACTCTACGAGTCTTCAGGTGATTTCCCCGCCGCCAACCGCATGTACCAGACCGCGCTTACCACGTTCGGATCGGCCCGCGAACAACTCAAGAATGAAGACTCGAAATTGCCGTTCCTCACCAATGCCACAAGCATCTACGACGACTACATCCAGTTCCTGATCAGTCAAAACAGGTCAGACGAGGCACTTCAAATCGCGGATCAAAGCCGGGCGCAAACTTTGGCGCAAGGATTGGGAATCTCATCTTTGGCTAGAACTCGGGTCTTCCGTCCCAACGAGGTAGCTCGACGAAGTGGCGCTACCCTGCTCTTCTACTGGCTCGGACAAAAACAATCGTATCTCTGGGCGATTACTCCGGCGAAAACCTCCTTCTATACACTGCCGTCCAAACGCGACATTGCGCAATCGATCAAGAGCTATCGCAAGGCTTTGCTCGGTCTTGGCGACCCCGCCCAGAACGCAAATTCCGATGGACTTGCGCTGTATCGCCTCCTGATCGAGCCGGCAGCCTCGATGATTCTGCCCAATGCGAACGTCGTCGTACTCACCGATGGCGAATTGAGCCAGCTCAATTTCGAAACGCTCATCGTCCCCCCTCCACATCCGCACTACTGGATCGAAGACGCCACCGTCACTTCCGCCCCATCACTACAGATGCTCGCGTCCGCGCACTCTGCTGGGGTTTCTGAGCGCAAACTGCTTCTGATTGGTGATGCCATATCTCCTGGACCCGATTATCCCAACTTGCCGATGGCCTCAGCGGAGATGCAACAAATCCAGCGACAGATCGGCGCTAGCAATGCACTCCTCTATGCGCGCGAACGCGCCACGCCCACATCCTACCTCGGCGCCAATCCGCAGCAGTTCGCCTACATCCACTTCGTCGCCCATGGTGTCGCCAGCCGCACCGACCCACTCGATTCCGCAATCATCCTCTCCCGCTCGTCCTCTGCTGAAGATTCCTTCAAACTCCACGCGCGCGACATCATTCAGCATCCCATTCATGCCGACCTTGTCACCATTTCCGCCTGTTACGGAAGCGGCGCGCGATCATTCGCCGGCGAGGGTTCCATCGGTCTCGCATGGGCCTTCCTGCGCGCCGGTGCGCACAATGTGATCGGTGCCTTGTGGGAAGTCAGCGATGAATCGGCGCCGCAGCTGATGGGCAATTTATATGGAGGCCTCGAACACGGCCTTCCGCCGAGTGCAGCCCTGCGTCAGGCGAAGCTTGCCTTGCTTCATTCGAAGAACGAGTTCCGAAAGCCGTTCTACTGGGCACCCCTGCAGATCTACACCGGTCTCTAAAGGCCAACAGACAGAAGGAGCCAATCACAATTTGTGACTAGCTCCCGAGGTCACCCGCGATCAAATGCCGTAACCGTTCAGAACGTGAACCGGCCGCCAAACTGGAACTGTCGTGGACTGTTCACCGTGTTTCCAATCAATCCCCAATCCGTCGGCACCGTCAAGCCGGGCACATTCGGCATCCCAAGCTGTGCGTAGTTCCCCACGTTGTAGGAAGAGATTTCAAACCTGAAATCTTTCTCCTTGCCGAACGTGAAGTGCTTATACAGCGACAGGTCAACATCTCTCGCGCCCGCGGTTCGAACGTGATCGAGGTAAGCGGGAGCCGTGCCCGGAACGAACGGGCTCGACGGAATCGAGAAGCAGTCCATCTTGAACCACTCGTCTGCCGTATGCAGCGCGCCCTTGCTGGGATCGCACGTCAAATCCGCGCGCTGGTTGAAATAGGAGGGCTCCACTCCCGACGTCGGCGACGCGATCGGAACACCCGTACTCAGATACATGATCCCGTTCAGAGTCCATCCGCCAAGGATGGCATTGCCCACGCCGTTCATGTTGATCGCGCGGCCAGGGCCGATTGGCAGGTCATACGAAGCTTGCCCCGTGAACTGGTACTTCACGTCCTGCGGGCTAACGGAATGCTCGAGGCTCAGATTGCGAGCATTCTGCGCACCGCCGCCGTGCGAGCCGACAAACGAGAGCGGAGGATTGCCGTCATCGGTCATCAACTTCGCCCAGGTGAACGTTGCCAGCGAGGTGAAATGATGCGTCAGTCTCTTCTGCAGCTTCGTCTGCAGCGAGCTGTAGTCCGAGTCGCCGCCGGGATAGCCACTCACGTTCACTCCATTGCCGGCGCCGTAGTTGCCGCTGCCGAACTGCGGGTACTCCTGCAACGAAACCCAGAGCGGCACTTCGGCAGCGCCGTAGTTCGAATTGGTCGCGGGCAGGATCGACGCCCATTGATTCGGAACCATCTCGCACTCGGGATCAGAGTTGTCTACGCAGAGTGCGGCGCCGTGGCTGGCAATCGTGTTGAGATCAAGTTGATTCAGATCGAGCGAACCCAGGGGAAGGAACAGCCCGCGGCTGCCAACATAAGCCGCGCTGAAGATCACCTGGTGCGGAAATTCATATTCAATTCCGAAGTTGAAGTTGTAGGTAGTGGGCGTTCGCTGCGAGTGCAGCATCGTGTACAACGTCGAGCCCAGGTTGTTGGCCAACCCTGTGGGCGAACTGACGAGGCCCACCACTCCGTTCGGGAATGGATTACTCAGTGAATAGATTCCCGTTGTACTCGGTGCCGGACTGCCGGGCGCTGCATCGGCGCAAAGAGAAGTGCCGTTGTAGGTGGTGTTGCCCGCCGCTGTAAAGCACGTAGAATCCCAATTCGTAACCGACGCAAATCCGTCGCTATTCTGCGATGCGCCAGCCACCATGTGTGAGCTTGGGCCGAAATAGAATCCTGCGCCGCCGCGCACAACCATTTTTGGCGCCACCTGCCATGCGAATCCTATTCTCGGGCCGAAGTCCTTCAGATTTGCGTCAAACGGCGAGCGATTGTTCTTGTCTACGTAGACCTCTGCGCCCGTGTATTGCACGCCGCCCACTGTGTTCGAGGCAGAAGGATTGAAATACTCGAGCCGGTTATGCCGCTCCGTCTTTCCGCCGAAGATGTCCCAGCGCAGCCCTGCCGTCAGCGTCAACGACTTGTTCGGGTGGAAGGTGTCCTCGACAAAAGCCGCGTAATACGGATTCGACTCGGCGACAAACAGATCCTTCGTGAAGTTGTATCCCTCGGCACCGGGCACTGAGCCCATCCCGATCAGGAACGACGCAAAATCGCTGCCGTCCTCGCCAGAATCTACCGATTTATCGGTCGCGGATGTATCGAAGCTGTACCAGCCCGATGAGGCGGGCGGTTGGCCGACATTCAGGAACCGCTTCATGTACTCAAAACCGGCGCTCAGTTCGTGCTTGCCCAGAGTTTTTGTCAGAGAAACATTGGCATCGCTGTTTTCGCTCGCGTAGACAAACGTGTTCCAGTTCGATGTGCCGCCGATTCCGCCGCCCACATCCCAGAAATCCGCCAATGGCAGGGTTTTGTAGACCTGCTCAGCCGCCAGCGACGCCGGGAATCCGAGCGTCGTGATATCAAATCCGTTCTGCCGGGGATCTCCGCCCTGGTTCTCATAGTGCCGCGTGAACGAGTAGCGCAGTTGCAGCACCATGGTCGGACTCAACGTCAGGTCGTCAGCGAGTATTAAGTTGCGTCCGTTTGTTGCGTTCTGCGCATAGTACGGGTCCCACATGCTGTTGAACGCGTTCACCAGAGAGAAGAACAGTTTGTCATACGAGAAGCGCCCATAGATCCTCTGCTTCTCGCTTTGCAGCCAGTCGATACGAACATCAAACTTGTGCGCCTTCAGAGGATCGAGCCCGGGCACGTAGAGATTCCTGGTTGCCCCGTCTGTCAGGCTGTCACACGAATCGCTGGCTTGATTCGTATCCGGATTCCAGTTGCACTTCGGAAAATGGGAGAGCATTTCGACCGCGATCGGATTCGGATTCGAAATGACATTGTTCACAAATGGCTTCCGAGTGCCGTCCGCGTTCTCAGGAACGAGGGGATTGTAGATCGTGAAATCGTCCGCCGAGAAATCGCCCGTGCGCTCCGCCGTTGTCGGGACCGTGAACCAGTTCGAACCGTCAAACTGCTGCTGCTGCGTATCCTCGTAGTCGCCAAAGAAGAACAGCTTGTCTTTTACGATAGGACCACCGATCGCGCCACCCTCCTGATACCGGTGATAGTCCGGCGTGCTGAATCCGGCGCGCTTATTAAAATATTCATTCGCAGCCATGGCATTCGGCCGGAATACTCCAAACGCATCCCCATGGAACACGTTCGTGCCCGACTTGGTAACGAGACTGATCACACCCGCTCCGCCGCTCTGATAAGAAGCCGGCGTGTTCTGCGTTTCGACGCGAGTCTCCTCCACCCCATCTTCCGGCACTTCCAGCGCAGGAATGATCGCACCGGCATTGTTCTCGGCGATACCCAGGGGGCTGCCGTCAACCATGTAGTAGACAGAGCCGATAATCGCACCGTTGATGGTGTAGGAAGAAACATCCACCCCCGGCCGGCCGCTCGTGATGCTCGAAATCTGCTGCGACGTCGACGAGTTGGGACTACCATTCGCCGGAGTTACGCCCGCGCTCAACTGCACAAGATCGAAAACGTTGCGCGTCAACAGAGGCACGCGGTCGATTGTGTCCGCTCCGATCAGTTGACCCACCGTCGAATTACTCGCTTCTACGAGCGAGGTAGACTCGTTCACCGTCACCACTTCGTTCACGCTGCCAATCTTGAGCGATAGATTGGCATTCGTTCCTTGATCGACCGAGACTCTGATGTTGTTCGCAACCAGCGTGTCAAACCCGTTCGCCGTTGCTGTCACCCGGTACACGCCCGGAGCCAGCGATACAAACGAATACAAGCCGGCATCCGTCGACACCGTCGAGAGCTTCAGGCCCGTAGCCTGGCTCTCTGCAACCACTTTTGCCCCCGGGATGATGGCGCCTGATTGATCCGTCACCAGTCCGCTGATCGACCCTCTGCCCCCCTGGGCAAAAGAGATAGAAGCAAACCCAGTGAGCAAAAACACGATGGCAACAGCAAGGGAGAGCGCGAAATAAGATCGCGCGCGCTGGCAAGTCATAAGAACCCCCGGGCTCAAACGCCGTTATTCAAACGTTTGAATCTCTTGACAAGTGAATGTAAGATTGTTCCGTCCGACTGTCAAGCGGAAAGTGATCAGTCCGTTTCCGTCAGCCCGTGGTTCAGCGGTAAATTGATTTGCTCAATAAGTTCTCTGTGGAAGAATAGCGCTGCATTTCCGTTTCAGGCTGTGCCAGGGAGGCAGTAATGGTGCAACGCAAGTCCGGCCACGTCACTCTGCTCGATATCGCGCAGGCCTGCGGGTATTCCGTCTCTACCGTTTCCATCGTGCTCAGCGAAGCCCCTCTTTCCCAGAACGTCGCAGCATCCACCCGCGAGCAGATTCGCAATATGGCGCGCCACCTCGGTTATCACCCCGACGCCTACGCGCGATCCCTGCGCCGTCGCCGAAGCCAGACCATTGCTGTTCTCGCTTACGACCTCTCCGACCCCTTCTGCATACCTATCGTTCACGGAATTCAGGCAGGCCTTCACCCCGCCAGTTACATGCCTCTCCTCGTCGATGCGCAGACCCAGCGAAGACTCTTCGACAACTATCTGCGCATGATCCTTGAACGCCGTGCCGAAGGAGTTATCGTCATCGCAAGCTGGATCTTCCAGGAAACCAACCTCCTCGACGACATCGAGAAGAACCAGGTTCCCATCGTCATCGTAGGCCGCGACCTGACCAACCGAAACGTCAGTTCCCTGCTCGTGGACAATGAAGCCGGTGGCGCGCTCGCCATGCGACACCTCATCGAGCTAGGCCATCGCCGCATCGCCATCGTACGCGGTCCCGAAGAGCTCTTTGATACTGAACTGCGCTGGGCAGGCGTGCAGCGCGCTGCTGCTGAGGCTGGCGTCAAAATTGACTCGAAGCTTGTCTACCAGCTCCCTAACATCACTGACGCCATCTCGGGTTTCGAAGGGGGTCTTCATTTCGCAAACGAAATGCTTGCGTCAAAACGCCCCTTCACCGCGGTGCTGGCCTTCGACGATCTCACGGCGCTCGGAGTGGTACGCGGCCTCAACGCCGCAGGCCTCAAGGTCCCCGAAGACTGTTCCGTTGTCGGCTTCGATGATGTTCTTCCCGCCGCCGTGGCGACGCCCGGCATTACGACCGTACACCAGCCACTGAAGGAAATGGGCCTCCTCGCATCCGAGTGGACGCTCCAGGCCATCAATGCACGCGAGCAACAATCCGAAAAACCCGTTCAGCTCTACAACGCCCCGCCGGAGTTGATCGTCCGCATGTCCACCTCCCCCTGCCCCGCCGTCAGCCGTAGAACCAATCCTTGACAATCGCGCCGCCGCAAGCGATATTGCCTTATTCAAACGATTGAATCCGCCTCATTGCACTTGAAAGTTAAACTCACGCGGATCTGAACCGACCCTTGCAGGTGAAACATGAAACTGAACGTCCTCGTTCCCTTCGCTCTTATCTCCCTGCCCCTCATCCTCGTCGCGGAGACGCGCACTTCCCTTCACGATGACTGGCAGCTTCAGTCCGCGTGCAAAATCACTGCCGAGGGCTCTGCGATTTCCGCTGCCGGTTTCGCGACTGATGGCTGGCTGAAAACATCCGTTCCCAGCACGGTTCTCGCCGCGCAGGTAAAAGCCGGCGTCCTTCCCGATCCCTACTTCGGCGACAACCTGCGAAAGATTCCCGGAACCACCTACCCCGTCGGTCACAACTTCGCCAACATCGCCATGTCCCCCGACAGCCCATACGCCTGCGCGTGGTGGTACCGCAAGCAATTCAATGCTCCTGTGCTCGCGACCAAAGACAATCGTTTCTGGCTGCACTTCGGCGGCATCAACTACCGTGGCGAGCTTTGGATCAACGGCAAGAAGATTGCCGACTCCACTCAAATCGCCGGAGCCTACCGCACCTACGACTTCGACGTCACCGACGCCATCGTTCCTGGCAAACCCAATGTCATCGCGGTAAAGACTACCGCTCCCACCGAGAAGGACCTCGGCATCAACTGGGTCGACTGGAATCCCTGTCCCCCCGATAAAGACATGGGCCTGTGGGGTGCAGTCGACCTCATCGAAACCGGTCCGGTCACCGTACGCTCCCCGATCGCAATCACACACTTCCCTGATGGCTCGCTGAACCGCGCCGACCTCACCATCTACGCGGAGCTCCACAATGCCGGCAACTCGGCAATCAAGGGCATCGTCTCCGGCACCGCTGCGGGTGTGAAATTCGAGAAGCCTGTTGAACTCGCTGCACGCCAGGATCAAACCGTCGTCTTCAGTCCCGAGCAATTCCCCGCCCTTCGCATTCAGAACCCAAAGCCGTGGTGGCCGCGCCAGATGGGCGAGCCGCACCTCGAGCGACTCACCATAAGTTTTTCCATCCAGGGCCACACCACCGACGAGCAGAGCGTCAACTTCGGCATCCGCGAAATCACCTCAGAGCAGACTTCCAACGGCAGCCGCCTCTTCCGCATCAGCGGCAAGCCCATCCTCATCCGCGGTGCCGGTTGGTCTCAGGACATGCTTCTCCGCACCGACGAGAACCGCCTGCGCAGCCAGCTCGATCTCGTGCAGGACATGAACCTCAACACCATCCGCCTCGAGGGCAAGCTGGAAACCGAAGACTTCTTCCGCCTCGCCGACCAGCGCGGCATCCTTGTCATGCTCGGCTGGTGCTGCTGCGATCACTGGGAGCACTGGAAGGACTGGACGCCACAGGACCTCACCATCGCCACCGCCTCCCTGCGCTCACAGATGCTCCGTCTTCGGCATCACGCCAGCCTGCTTGTCTGGCTCAATGGCAGCGACAATCCTCCCACACCCGAAGTCGAGAAAGCCTACCTCCAGGTCGAGTCCGAAACGCACTGGCCCAACCCGATCCTCTCTTCCGCAACGCAGGCGCCGACCACCGTCACTGGCGAAAGCGGCGTCAAAATGACTGGCCCCTACGACTACGTCGCACCAAGCTACTGGTATTACGCCACGCGCTTTGGTGGAGCCGTTGGCTACAACACTGAAACCAGCCCCGGCCCGGCCATCTCTTCCCTCGCTAGCCGCAAATTGTTCCTGTCGGATCCGGAGGCATGGCCGCCCACCGCCGACTGGAGCCTCCATTACGGCGGGGGAGAATTTGCGAACCTGAAGGTCTTCGACGCCGCGATGGAAGCTGTCTATGCCAAACCGAATTCTGCCGGCGACTACGAACGCATGGCCAACACCATGGAGTACGACTCAGAGCGCGCAATGTACGAGGCCTACAGCAAGAACAAGTACACCTCCACCGGCGTCATCCAGTGGATGCTGAACAATGCATGGCCCTCGATGATCTGGCATCTCTACGACTACTATCTCGACACGGGCGGCGGCTACTTCGGCGCAAAGAAAGCCTGCGAACCGCTCCACATCCAATACGCCTACGACGATCGCGCCATCGACGTGGTCAACAGCACCTACTCTGAAGCCGGAGATCTACGCGCTGAGGTGCATGTCTACGGCCTGGCGTGGAACGAGCTGTACAATTCAACGGCAACCGTAACTGCACGCTCCGACAGTTCTCAGCGCGTCTTCACCGTCCCCGCCAACCTCTACTCCGGCCCCGAACGCCTACTCTTCATTGACCTGTCTCTTGCCGACGCGGCCGGTCGAACCGTGAGCCACAACTTCTACTGGGTTCCCACAACCCTCACCACTTTCGATTGGGAAGGTACTGACTACACACACACACCAGCCTCCCACCACGAGGACCTGACCGCCCTCACGCATCTTGCGACAGCTCAGATCGACGCTCGCGCCGAAATCTCCACTGCGCGCGGCCGCGAAATAAGACTCCACCTCGCCAACAAGTCAAACACTCTCGCATTTCAAGTTCGCGCAGCCGTCCGTACCCCATCCGGCGGACTCATCGCCCCCGTACTCTGGTCAGACAATTGGATCGAGCTCAAACCCGGCGAATCCACCACGCTGACAGCACAACTCCCAGCGGATGACAACAACTCCCCAACCGTGCAGGTCGAGGGCTGGAATGTCGCGCCCATGTCGCTCACTCCAACAACGGCAGTCGCAACACGCTGAGGACTCCGAATGTCGGCGACATCCCGAACCCAATCCGAAACCGTCGGGCTGAAGCGCGCATTGCGCTTTCGGGATCTGATCCTCTACGGCATCATCCTCATCCAGCCCACCGCGCCGATGCCCGTCTTCGGCGTCCTCTATCAAGAGTCGCGCGGTCACGTTGTCGCGGTCATTCTTCTCGCAATGATCGCCATGCTCTTCACCTCCGTCAGCTACGGCCGCATGGCGCGCGTCTATCCACACGGCGGCTCCGCGTTCCTCTATGTCGGCAAAGAAATTCATCCCAGCCTCGGTTACATCACCGGTTGGTGCCTGGTCCTCGACTACGTCATCAACCCGCTCATCTGCATCATCTGGTGCAGTCGCGCCGCCATCAACTTCGTTCCTGAAGTTCCGTACATCGCGTGGGTCATTTTCTTCGCCTTGTTTTTCACCATCCTTAATTGCAACGGCGTCGAAACCTCAGCCCGCATCAACGCCGGAATGGCTGCGGCACTGGGCATTGTCATCGTCCTCGTGCTCATCTCCTCTGTCCGCTGGATCCTCCACCTCACCCATCCCACCGCCGGGCTCTTTCTCGACCCTCTCTACAATCGCTCAACCTTCAACACCAGCGCGGTTCTTCATGGCACATCCATCGCCGTGCTCACCTACATCGGCTTCGACGGCATCTCCACACTCACCGACGAAGCCCACGACCCCGCGCGCAACGTGCCCCGCGCCATCGTCTTCACCTGCCTCATCACCGGAATCCTCGCCAGCATCGAAGTCTACTTCGCGCAACTCGTATGGCCGCGCGGCGCAGCCTTCCCCGACGTCACCACTGCCTACGTCCACGTCGCTGGCGCCATGGGCGGGCCCATCCTGCTCGCCATCGTCAATGCCGCTCTGCTCCTCGCCAACATGGGTTCAGGCATGGCATCTCAACTCGGTGCGGCGCGCCTTCTCTATGCCATGGGGCAGGACGGCGCATTGCCACGCCGCTTCTTCGGGTTGGTCAGCCTGAAGAACCGCATTCCACGCAACAACGTCATCCTGATCGGAGCCGTTTGCCTCATCGGCGCGCTCGCTTTCAACTACGACCTCGGTGCGGAACTCCTCAACTACGGCGCGCTCCTCGCCTTCATTGGGGTCAATCTCTCATCGGCGTTGCGGGGCTGGCGCTTCGGTCGCTGGTCGCAGGTCTTTCCCATCCTCATCTCGCTTGCCGGTGCAGGCACCTGCGCTGTTCTCTGGTGGAATCTCAGCCCCAAGGCAAAGCTCGTCGGCACATGCTGGGCCGTCGCCGGCATTCTTCTCTGGCTTGCCCGCCGCCGTTTCACCGTTCTCCCAGGCGAGGAACCGGCATGAGCGAACCGACAAATCCCAACGATCCTGCCTCACGCCGCTTCGACGTGACCGTCGCCGGCGACAACTGCATTGATCTCCTGATGTATGGCCTCGCCGAAGATCTTCCCTGCGAACGTGAATTGCTCGCCAGCGACATGGCCATCCGCATCGGCGGCTCCGGCGCCATTACCGCTCACAATCTAGCCGCTTTAGGCAGCAAGGTAGGATTCATCACCGCTCTCGCTGCAGACGACTTCGGCCGTATCTGCCGCGACGAACTCAACTCCGCAGGCGTCGATCTCTCCCGTTGCCCGGAACCGCCGCAAGCGCGCACAGGCGTCACTGTCCACTTGCAGCACACCGAACTGCGCCACATGTTTACCTACGCCGGTTCCATCTTCGACTTGAGATTCGATGATCTCGATCTCCATTACCTCGCCGACTCCCGTCATCTCCACTTGCCTTCGTACTACCTGCAGCAGGCGCTCACCCCCCGCATCCCTGAGCTATTTGCAAAGCTCAAATCAGCAGGCCTCACCATCTCCCTCGATCCCAACGACGACCCCGCGGACACATGGGATCGCTGCATCCTCGAAGCGCTAACCTTTGTCGACGTTCTGATACCCAACGAACGGGAAGCGTGTCTCATTGCCGCTGAACCTGACCTGGACCGCTCCATCGCCTCACTTCGCAGGATCGTCCCGCTCCTCGTCGTCAAGCGCGGCTCAAAAGGCGCATCCGCCTATACGCGAGATGAGGAGTGGCATGTGCCCGCCCAGGCGGTTCAAGTTGTCGATGCCGTCGGCGCAGGCGATAGTTTCAATGCCGGCTTTCTTCATGCCTGGATTCGCGGGCGCAGTATCCAAAGCTCGCTCGCATTCGGCAACACATGCGGCTCCGCTTCCGCCACCATGAGCGGGGGCGCCTCCGCATTCCGTGACCGTGCCTCGCTCGAGGCGATCCGGAATACGTGGCGCCGTCAGGCTCCATTGGATTAAATCAGAACTAGGCGACTTGACCGAGATGCAGTCTTGGCTGCACTGCCGAAATCATCTCCGGAACAGGAGCAATCGGCATCACATCGCAGGTGAACTGCACCAGAGCCCTGCAAGATGGACAATGCGCATGCAGTTCCCCATCGTCCGTGCCGGAGACATTCGCCACTGAGAACGCCCGCAGACAGTCCGTGCAGATAAGCAACAGCGCTGCAGTACCTGTCGCGTCTAGCCCACATCGAGCCGACTGCACCCGCGGTGGCTGGCAGGGATGATAGTTGGTCGGACGCTTGAGCGGCTGATACATGAGCTGGCGAATCATGCGCATCAGCTCATCCGGATGGCACTGGCCCTTCGGATAGAAAGCATCGGCCATCACTCCCGCGGCCGAGCTCTCGCCCAGGTTGTAGGCGCCGCTGATCGCAATCACCGGGATCGCAGGAAACCGCCGCCGCACCACGGAAAGAAACTCGATGCCCGACATGCGGGGCATGTGCAGGTCAGAGATGATCAGGTCAGGTGTCGATCCGCGAAGTTCGGCAAGGGCCTCGATCCCATCCCCCGCGGTAATCGCCGCGAAGCCTTCCTCGGCAAGAATCAGCGCCATCACTTCGCGCATGGCTGCATCATCGTCTACGAACATAACCGTTGCTGTTGAAAGGTCGCTCATTGGTTGACCTCGCCCCCCTGGAAAATGGCCCTGGAATGTGCACGGAAACGAGGAACGGAAAGAACCCGGGCGCAAGCTCCACTTGCAAAATCGGATGCACAATGTTTGTTGCTGGATGCCCGCAAACCCCGCCAATTCAGCAGTACCCCGGCGAGCAGCATCCGAACCAGCAGACTGAGCGCATATTATGATGGCCCCATGCCCAGCCACCTACGGGTCTGCGCGACCTTCGCCGCGGTTGTAGCTTTTTCCTTTTCGGCCAGACCAGGCACCGCGCAAACGGCTCCGACTTCATCCGCGATCGACACCCTGCGCCCCCGCTTCCAGTCCGTCCTTCAGCAGCATGGGGTTGTCGGCGGCGGGCTGGCGCTGGTGCACCGAGGCGCTGCCACAGAGACGCTGGCCTTCGGCGAAATGAGCGCCGAGTCACACCACCCCATCGACGCAGCAACCGCCTACAACTGGGCCTCCATCACCAAGACCATGACCGCCATCGCCATCCTGCAGTTGCGCGATCGCGGCAAGCTCTCCCTCGACGACCCAGCCGTCCGTTACATACCGGAACTTCGCCAGGTACACGACCCCTTCGGCTCCATCGACGCCATCACCATCCGCCACCTGCTCACCCACAGCGCCGGCTTCCGCAATCCCACCTGGCCCTGGGACTGCGACGACAGCGCCAACTGCGATTGGCAGCCTTTCGAGCCAACGAAGTGGACGCAGGTTGGCGCCATGCTTCCCTACACGCACGTCGCCTTCGCGCCCGGCAGCCGCTGGAGCTACTCCAACCTCGGCTACGTCTTCCTCGGACAGATCATCGCGCGCCTCACTGGCGACGACTTTGAGATCTACATCGACAAGAACATCCTCAAGCCCCTGGGCATGACCGAAAGCTACTTCGACCGCGCTCCGTATTTCCTCGAGAGCCACGTCTCCGCCAGCTATCTCCGCGCCGGTTCCAAACTAACGCCGCAGCCCTTCAACTTCGACACCGGCATTACCACCTCCAACAGCGGCCTCAAAGCGCCGGTGACCGACATGGCGAAGTACCTGCGCTTCCTCATCGGCGCCTCCGGCAACGCTCTTTATGAAGTTGTGCTGAAGCGCAGCTCCCTGGAGGAAGCCTGGACCGGAGTCCTGGCTGTAGCCGAGCCCGGCCAGCCGCCCACCGCCTATACAGCCGGCGCACAAGGCACGCCGCCTATGATGGGCCTCGGCTTTTTCGTTCTAAACAGCGGCGGTCATCGCTACATCTATCACGATGGCGACCAGGGCGGCTTTTCGTCGGAGCTGTTGATCGACCCCGCCGATCATTGCGCCAGCATTCTCGTCGTCAACACCACCGACACCGGCGCTCCACCCACCGCGCCCGAACTCCACCCTCAATCCAACACCGAGCCCGACGCAAAGACTGATCTCCGCCAGACCCTCCGCAATGTTCTGATCGAACAAGTATTTCCGAGGTCGAAGTAACCTACATCGACCCTTTGCCGATATCCATCGCCGCCGAAATCGGATTGCGCTCGTCGATGTACTCCTCGATCGTCTTCTCGAGAATTCCCTTCGCCTCGAGGATGAACTCCACCGCATCGCGCCCCGCGCCGTAGCCGCCCGCATTAGGAGTTACGTAATGCGCCTCGGCCTTCACCTGCGCCCGCGCATTCGCAACCGCCACCGCAAATCCGCACTCGCGCATCACCGGCAGATCGATCACGTCATCGCCAACGTAGCAAATCTCCTCGAGCGTCACGCCTTCCTTCTCAAGGATCTCCCGCACCGCCTGCATCTTGAACGCCTGCCCCATGTACACAAACTCGAGTTTCAGATCGCGTGAGCGCGTCGCCACTGTCTCACTCACGCGTTTCGTGATCACGCCGCACTTCATCCCACCCAGCCGCGCCAGTGAAATCGCGGTGCCGTCGTGTGCGCTGTAGCCTTTCGCCTCCATCATGGTCGAAGAGTGCACACCGAACCCAATCTGCCCCTCATGCTTCGAGAGGTGAGCCTGAGTCGCTTCGCTGCTCGATCCCGGATTCGGTGCAGGCACCAGCCAAATGGTCCCATCTGTCAGAACACCATCAACGTCGAAGAGAATAATTTTGATGCGGCGGGCACGATCTTGCGCGGAGAGTGTCATGCTCCGATTCTAAATCGCTGTCCGATTGACCGTTCCTGGAACCACTCGAACAGGATCGCAAGCTGAATCGCTTTGCGTCAGGGTTCGACTTCACAGCTTGCTGAAGAACTCGCGGTTCGGCGCGTCTTGAAAGGGCACGGATTTATCCGTGCCGCCAAGTTGTTGCAAAACGAGCGCGGCTTTAGCCGCTGAGGGATGGTCCGGCGATCTCGCCACGAACGAAGAGCATTTTTTCGCCAAGCTGTTCAGTCGTGCCGAAAACCCTTCAACTGCGCGAACCCTTCAGCCCCTGTTCCTTAAAAGAGAACACGATGAACATCTTTATTCGAGCTCCTCGCGCTCCGCTTGTCTGAGAGAATCAGAAAATGGACAGCGAGTCCAAACCGCAACCCAAGCCATCACCCGCACTCGATCCCGAAGACTCGGGATCCCCGGAGAGAGGTCCACGTGCCTGCGATGGCGACTACTACTTCGACGGTCCGTACATGGTGTTCACTGCCGCCTACCTGCTCAAGCGCGGTACTTGCTGCGGCTCAGGCTGCCGTCATTGCCCCTACCGCGGAACCGATCGCGACCGCAACCCAGCGACCTCCGAATAGATCCTAGACCTCGTCCTGCGTGAATCCCTCTTCCCGCTCCTCGTCGGCATCTTCACCCGCAAACTCCCAGCCGCCGGGCGCTCCCGGACCAGTCACCGCCTCTTTCGCCACATCCACGGGAAACTCCGTGATCGATAGTTCGCTGGTGTTCGCCGGAGCAATTGCGGTCTCCGCCTCCTCGCCCCGCTGTTTTCTCCCCGGCTCCTCCAGGATGAACAGCACCATCCGCGCAAAGTCCTCCGGCTCCAGCGGGTACCCCGCCGAACCCTCCGGCGAAATCTCCCATCGCTGATGCTCGCCCGTTTTCACCAGCCCGGGTTGTATGCACGACACCAGAATGTCTCCATCGCCCAGCTCCGCCGCCAGCGCATCTGACAAAACCTCGATGGCCCTCTGGGTTGCTGCGTAAGGCGTCGCCCGCGAGCTGCTGCCCACCGTGCTCGATACATTCACCAGGTGCCCAGACCCCTCCGAGACAAAATGCTTCAGGAACACATAGGCCACGCGGAACGAGCCCTCCACGTTAACCCGGATCATGCTGGTAAGACGCTCGATGTCGACGGTCTCGATGATCCCCGCCTCATAAAGCGCCCCGTTGTTGAAACAGATATCGCATCGCCCGAACCGGTCGAGCGCGGCATACAGCAGCGTTTCCGGAAGGTTCTCGTCGCCCAGGCTGCCCTCGATCACGGTGCAGGGCCCCTTCAACTGCGCCGCCAGCGCGCTCAACTTCTCCATCGAAGGCGCAGTCAAAACCAGCGAGTATCCCGCTCGCGAAAGCTCCCTCGCTACTGCTGCTCCCACGCCTCCCGTCGCCCCTGTAATGATCGCTACCCGCGAAGACTCGCCGTCGTTCATTTCTTCCCACCCGCTTAAGAATACGCGGATTCGGCGTCGTTCAGAGTTGAGCAGTTTGAGTCTAGTTCAGCCCGGCCGCACCCGCTCCGGTAGCAACGGTTGCAGGGGCCTGGGCCGATGGCTCCCGCACCAGCACCGCAAAACGCGGGAAGGCGAAGCTTCCCCCCGCATCGTCAATCACATTCAACTGGCACACATACGACCCCGGTTTCAGCCCCGTCAGTGGCACATCCAGCTCCACCGCCACGGCGTCCCGTCCCTGCACGTTCACCGTCTTCGCCTGGACGATCGGAGTCTCATACACCTTGGTGGCCCCTTGCAGCAGTTCAAGGCTGCTCAGCACATTGACGCCCGGCTTGGTCCCCTTCGGCGAGTTCTCAGCAAGCTTCTCCCGCGCCGGCCCGTACACCTCATAGAGCAGGTAAAGATGCTGATCCTGCCGAAAAACGTGGCTGATATTCGGCACGTACTCCTCGCCCCCGCGCACCAGCGGCGATTCCTTCTTGCTCGGCTGCCGAGCCGACGCCAGCACAATCGAGCTCATCTTCAGCGGCTGCTTTTTCATATCCGGCAGCGTAATATCCGCCTCAAACGACCCCATCCGGCCCGTCTGGTTCTCCCGCACCACAAACTTCAAGTGATACTTGCCCGGCGGCAGATTGAAACTCGTCGTGTACTCAATATTCTTCTGCCGCGCCTGCAGCATCGGATCCAGGTTCAGCTTCACCGTCTCCCGCGCATTGCCGATCGGCCGCTTCACTTCATCGATGACCTCGCCGATGATGTCCAGCGTCGCTTTATCCTTGTCGCCGCCCTTCACAAACGGAATCTGCGATCCCGGCACGATCAGCGAAACCGGCACAAAGAAGCGGTTCTCATCCAGCCGGAAGTACATCGCATCCAGATACACCGCCATGTCCGTCGCCGGCAGATCGCTCGTCATCTGCTCTTCCAACTCCCGCTCGCGATCCTCGCGGCCTGAATGTTTGAAGTCCGCCGGAGCATAATAGCCCTGCCTGTACTCCACCTTCACGCCCGGCCGGTTTACCTTGATCGCCAGCTTGCGGTACTTCCCATCGCGCGCCGGATTCGATGAATGAAAACCGATCGCGTAGTACGCTGACGTATCCTTCTGCACCTGCGCAAACGCCGGCGCAAAGTCGTTCGAATCGAAGAACGCCTTGCCGCCCGTATCCGAACTCAGCGTCCCCATCACTTCCTGCGACGCAAAGTTCTGGCTCATATTGTTCGTCAGCGCCGCGCCATTAAAAGCCCCAGACCCCCGCGTGCTCCCAACCGACGCATCCCCAAGCGGCGATATCGCCTGCAACCCGCGAGTATCCACGCTGTAAATCGAGAGATTCGCCCGAACAGCCGCATTCACGGCCGCCCGCAGCGAAGCCTGGTTCTCAATTCCGTCGCGCGAAATCCCGCCGGAAAAATAGAGCAGAGACTTCTTCACCGAGATCTTCTCCAGCGACTTCGCAATCGCCCGCAGCGCAAACAGCTCCCGATCCGTATTCAGATCGTTGTACTCGCTCTCGTCCGGCGTGTACCCAGTCGCGTCCTCCGCCTGGTTCGAATTCGCCGTCGCCCCCTGCGCGAATCCCTCGCCTTCAGTCCCGTTGTAAACTCCAACCTCGTTGGCCAGCACGGCCTTATCTGCGGTGAAATCCTGATCTACCTTCAGCGTGTCTCCCAGCGAAACCAGCGCCACAAGATCCGCGGGCTGCATCTTGTTTGTCAGGAAATCCCGCGCCGCCTTCACGCATCGATCCAGATCCTCCGGCCCCATTGAGGTCAGATCGAAGAACATCACGATAAGCCGGTGATTGCGCAGATCCTCAGGCCGGGCCACGACAGCCGCCTTCGCCCCCGGCCCATTCACGCTGGCAGCCAGCCCGCTCACCGTCGCCTCGTTCAGCGGAGTTGCCATCTCCACGCTTTGAAAATCAAACGTCGAAATCTGCTGCCGTTTCCCGTTCTCAGAGATCGAAAAATCACTCTGCTTTAATCCGCGAACAAGCTCTCCCGTCTTCGCATCCCGCACCACCACGTTGGTCAGCACCAGTTCCGCGTTCGCCTTGAAAACATAATCGGCCTGCTGGCTCGGCTGCGTTCCAGCAGCGTCCTGCGCCGCAATCACAGCCGCATGCGGAACCAGCAGCGCCAGCGCCGCGGCCATCGCAACCGCTTTGTGTAGCCAGTTCGCCATCAGAACCGGAACCTCGAAGTAAATTGAAACGACCGCATCGACCCAGCAGAGGTCACCTGCCCAAACGTCGGCGACGCCGCATTCAAATCCACTCCCGAGTACTGCACCGTGTTGAACACGTTATTGATCGTCGCCCTCATCTCAAGGCTGCGCGTCTCTCCCAGCCCCACTGTCTTCGACAGCGCCATGCTGTTCTGCACCGTGCCCGGCCCTGTGATGAAGTTCCGTGGAGCATTGCCAAACGTCCCGCACGGATACAGCGGATCGGCCGCCGGCTCGCTAAACGCATCGCCACTGAACCACTGCCGCCCCGAGCTCAAACTCAGCGGCGCTCCGGTCAAACTCGGCCTGAACGTTCCGCCCGTCCCGCATGCCACGCTCAGCTGCGACCCTGCGAACACCGGCGTCAGCGGCATTCCGCTCGCAAAAGTGAAGTTGCCCGACACGGAGAATCCCTCGAGGACGTGCGCCCCGGTCCCGGTCGTAACCCAGTGCTTGTCCTGCCCGAACGGAAGCTCGTAAACATAATTCCCGGAAACCTTGTGCCGCTGATCCAGGCTCGAATTCCCTTCCTCATCCGAGAAGTCCGTCCAGTTCTGCGCGCCAACTCCGCCGACACTTCCCACCGCACCCGCATTGTCGATCGCATGCGAATACTGATAGTTCGCGCCCACCGCAACCCCATTCGACATCCGCTTGTTCAAGCGCACCGTGCCCGCGTTGAACTTGTAAAACGCTGCGGCCTGTTCGTAGCGGAATATCAAATTCGACGGATCGGTCTGCGGACTGCCCGCCAGCGCCCGCGGAGCCGAAACGATATCCAGATGATTTCCCTTCGAGCCGTTGTAGCCCGCGTTCAGCACAATTCCCCACGGCAGCGTCTTCTGGATATCGAGATTCCACGTCTGCACATATGGCAGCTTGAAGTGCGGATCAACCGCATAGTTCCCCACCGTCGCTGGCGCAGGAAACCCATTCGCCAGCGTGAGACACGAATTCGTCACGGCACACACCGTGGTCGGTGCTCCATTCGCATCGATCTCCTGGTTCGTCTGCTCGTTCGTAAACGGCGGCTGATGCGCCATCGTCGTCGCGAACGTCGCGTACGAGCCCACCGTGTAATTCATCCCGAACCCCGCGCGCACCACCGTCTGCTTCAGCTTCGGAACCCTCCACGCAATGCCAACCCGTGGCGCAAATGCAGTCCGAAACGGCTCCACCAGTGCCTCTGGCAAACCACCCTGCCCGGCGAGAACTTGTGCCTGCGTTGCAAATCCGTCCGCGGGGCTCGTCAACACCTCTCCGAGTCGTCCGTTCTTCTCTGTATAGGGAGCGAAATACTCGTAGCGCAGCCCGGCGTTCACCGTTAAGCTCGGCATCCACCGCCAGTCATCCATCGCAAACGCGTCGAACACGTTGTCACGCAGATAGCTTTTATTCACCGTCGCATTCAGTGCAGTCTGTTGCGGCAACCCCAGCAGGAGATCCGCGAAACTCGATCCAGTGTTCTGATCGCCGGCGGCGTTCTGCGTAAACAGTCCTGTAAAAGCGAAGCTCCCCGTCGCATTTGAACTCGAAAGAAAATCGTTGTGCACCCGCCGGTAGTCGCCCCCGAAGCGCAGATTATGCTTCCCATGGATCCAGCTCAGCGTCTCCGAAAACGAAATCGTCTGGTTGATCGCAAATCGCGGCTGCTGCTCGTTCAATCCCGCAATGTCGCTCAGTTGCACGCTCGGCAAGCCGTAGTTCAGGGGCGTCGCGCTCAGCGCCGATCCGTCCGGTCCCAGGATTCCAAGCTGCGTCTCGATGTCCGGTCCATTCGTGAAGTAGTTCGTCGTGTGATTGTTCGCTCGATTCCAGTTCACGTTCGAGATGCTCGTCAACCGGTGGTATCCAATCGTGTAGCCTGCCTGCAGCGATTGCGAATCCGACGCCGTCCTCCCGCCCAGTTGCGGAAACAAATTCACGTTGTCGCTCGCCGAGTGGCTCCAGTTCCAATTGGCGTTCATGCTCTGCCGCAGACCCAGACCCTGGCCCGCCTGCGCGGCCCTTCGCCCCCCGCCGCCTCCACCGCCTCCGCGTCCGCCCATTCCAAACGGCGAACCATTCGCGCCAAAGCTCCGCATATACCGGACTCCCGCTTGCGTCGAATTCGACTGCTCCGTCGACAGCAGGTGATAGTTCTGAATCGATCCCAAAATATTCGGCTCCGGAAAGTACTGCAGCAGAGCCTTTGCCTGTGCCGAGATCCGATCCGCTGGAATCGCGTTCAACGCAAACTGCTGCTTCGTCTCCGGATCGAAAATCGGCGCCAGCCCAGCCGCGGAGAAATCCCCGGCCCTCTGCGCATCCGTCGGCACCGTCGCATACTCATCCAGCGGATTCGAATTCCGCGATCCCGAAAGCGTCAGAAACACCGTGTCCTTCCCGCTCGGCTTCGTCAGCCCCGGAATGTACGGTGCACTGATAAACGTCAGCCCAAACCTGTTCGTCCCCGAAGCAGGCTGAAACTGCGGCTGCCCGCGCAAACTGAACGGCTCCGCATTCAACGCCGAATTGCTTCCCATCCAGAAGATGGCTCCATGCGGCTGACCCGGCTTGAAACCGCGGAAATTCCGCATCCCGCCTCCGAAGCCGCCACGCCCACCACCACCAAAGCCTCCACCTCCAAACCCTCCGCCAAATCCACCCGGTCCGCCGCCAAAACCGCCTCCGCCAAACAGCCCTCCTCCCGGCCCATCTCCCCCGCCAAACCCACCTTGCGCCCGGAACGTCTCCATCGCATCGCGCAGACGGTCCATATCCACACCCGCCAGCGGGCTTACCGATCCCGACTGCCCGCTGATCGCCACCGACTGATCGCTGAAATCCGAATTCCCGGCAATCGACGGCAACGCCGCTCCGGCCTGTCCAGCACTGCCCTGCCCGGCAGCGCCACCCTGCGCCTCTGCATCGCCGGTCAGCGCGCTGATCAGGTTCAGGCTCTGCGCCCCATTCGCTGCCATCTGCCGGATCGCCTGCGTCATCTGGCCCGCCTGCGCGTCTTCCCTCTGCTGTTGCTGCGCCGCACGCGATGCCAGCACCAACTGAAATTCCACTGCCTGCTCATGGCTCGACGCATTCAGCACCGCCTCCTGCGCACCCGGAGCGAAGGCCGCAAACTGCGTCCGGATCACATACCGCCCGTTCGTAGGAATCGACAGCGCCCACGCACCGGTCACATCCGTCGTCGTCGAGTAGCGCTTTCCCGTCAGCGTGTTCTGCGCGGTGACGGTAACGCCAGGCAGCGGAACCGTCCCGCTCTTCACATGCCCGCGTAGCGTTCCCCCTGTCACTGCCGCGCCAGTTTCAGGCGTCGCCGACACCGATCCTGCCGGACTCGATTCTGTCCCCGGCGCAGCCACCTGCGCCCACCCGATCAGGCAAGACACCGCACACCAAGCCACACCCACAGCCACTCGCAGTGTCCAGCGCTTCATCCATGCTCCCAAGTCGAACCCTTACTCAAACAGACGGAAAGCAGCGCTCGAAGGTTTACGACAGTTCCGCCATAAGGCCGCCTCTGCCACTCAGGAACGAACAGCTCCAAATTAGCTAAGATCTGTAAAAGGTCCGAGTGGACGGTGACACACTCGCGACCCCAGCTGAACGGGCGTTCCGCGTCCGTGGTAGCTTACATTTCGGGGGATTGCCTCGCATGTCACGATTCACCGTGTTCTACAATTCGATTCCGATCGGACATTCCGAGCTTGAAAGCGGAGACCCACCGATGGGTGTGGCGAGTGGCAAGTTCGTTCCCCTACCTTCATATCAAGAAGCGCAACCTCTGGTCATTGCCGCTCGGGACACTTCCCAGGTTCACCTTGCGCTGATCGTTCGAACGACTGAGGATCGGGTGCTTCCTGCCCAAGGGGGAGTCCAAATTGTCGATTATTCTCCGGAACTCGGAACCGACGGCATAGAGCTTCACGTTTTAGGTATTGGTTATCCCTTATATGAAGAGCTGTTCCCAGGCCGCCACGCAGCGTATGTCGCACCATTCTCAAACGGCAGATCGAAGCAGCAAAAATGAGTAAGGGAAGTGTGGGCGGTCATACGTCCGCGACTAGGCTGCACGCCCGTTCAGGCACGCAAATGATGGTGCTTTCGCAGCCGATCCATCAAGACTCTGGCCATTAGTCCGACACAGAATGATGCTAGCCCTAGTGATCCACCGAAGATCAGCATGATTGGCCCCTCGTTATTGAGCAACGACCAGAATGCAACACCGCCGAGCGGCTGAGTTGCGCAGGCGATAAGAGTGATTGCGACTGGAACCATCCAACCAAACCGACGGCGTGAGAAACCAGCCAGCAGCGATGCTCCGGCAAGCCAACAGACGAACACCATGGAGCGGGTTGCATATGCCGCATCGTTGCGGCCCCATGGATTTGGGTAATCGCAATCAAAACAGTCTGCAAGCGGAAATAAGATGAGAGCGCAAAACGAAATTGCAATCAGCACAAGGACCAAGTGACGACGTAGATATCCGGCGAACCGGACCGGTGCGCGGCGATTATTGGCGACTGATTCCACGTTTCTATTATGTGAGACGATGATTTCGCTCAAAAGGCCATAGTGCCCGAGTTCTGGCCCACTCGAACCTTTGACGAATCTACGAATACTGGTCCAGACAGCTTGGATCGTATGACCTGACATCCCGTTCGTTTTATCCGGTCCCCATCGCGACGCGAGCTCGCAGCTCTAATCCATCACTTCGGAATCCTGAAGTCGTACACTCTTCCCGAAGCGGCCCCACCCGATCGCGCTCCACCCGAGGAACCGCCCGCCATGGTTGACTGCTGGCCGGTACCCATGAAGAAGGCGTACTCTCCCGGCTTCATGTCGGCGGCAAGTTTCAGCCTGTAGGTCCTGATTCCTGCATGCTCAGCGGTGAAGGCGATCACTTTGTCGCGCTTGATGCCCGATTTGCCGCCAGTGATGCCACCGAAGCTTCCGATCTGGAACTCGCGCCGGTTTCCCTTCCTTTCAAGACTGATCAGCGAGAAGTCCGCGGCGCTGCCACCATCAGGCACGTAGATGTAGAAGACCGGCATAGAGTCGCGGACATCGTTTTTCGACTCCGGACCATCGAGAAACGCATCCCAATGTTCGTTCCGCATACCGTAGGTGAACATGCTGCCCGCCTTGCCTCCAACCTTGGTCTGGCTGATGGCTTGTCCTTCGATGCGCGTAAACGCGGAGCCATTCTTCCAGTAAACGCCAACCTCTGGCGGAGGCAGGTTAGGGTCGTTCGACATGGGCGCAGCCGCAACCACGATGGGCCCGGCAGGAGGCGCAGGATTGATCATCACTTTAATGACATCATCGGAGACCTTGGCAGCCTTGAGTTCCTTCAAACCGCCAACGCTGGTGTTGAACTGCAGGGTTCCGCCTGCACTGGCAGCGCGAATTTTCGTGATGATGACGTCGTCCGAGAGGCCGAGGCCCACCATGTCGATGACGTCCTGGTTGGTGATCCTCGAGGAAAGTTGCTGGCTCCGGGTGATGGAAGAAAGAAGGAGCAACAGAATTGCTGTCAAAACGGTTTGCCGTCTCATGAGACCTCCTCGATTTTGCTGAGGTTGCGTCCTGTCTGCTGCCACTGAATGGGGACGTGAGAAATCTAGCACGACAAACAGACAAGTGCCACCGGCCTATGAAATGCAAATCCTTCGCGGCCGCCAGACCATGAATCGTCCCCTTCACCCCTGAAAGCCGTAACGAACCCTGTTTACCATTTGGTTTACATCGTGGTTACTCCCGATGTCGCGTACCCGGTTTTCCGCTTGCGCGCGAATCTTGCCATGTTTACTCTTACGCCAATACCTCAGTGGTAGCTACCGTGGGGGCGGTTCCAGGCACGGGGAGCGGAAAGGTCACTACCTTGATGAAGATCGGCACCACCATCCGTGCGCACCGCCTGCAAAAGGGGCTATCGCAAGGCGACATCGAAAAGAAGACAGGGCTGCTCAGGTGTTATCTCTCGCGCGTTGAGAACGGACACACTGTTCCCTCGCTCGACACCCTCTCCAAAATTGCCCTCGCGCTCGATCTTCCCATCGCTCAGTTCTTCGCAGAAGATTCCCTCAACGGCAACATGAACGGCCACCACCTCAGCGACGAAGAACTCCGGTTCCTCACCCAGATTCGCCGCTACTCCACCAACCTCAACGACAGCGATCGCAAGCTGCTGCTCGCCATGGTCAAGAAGTTCGCGTCAACTGCAGTGGTTCGATAAGAATTCGTTTCAGGCCTGAGCGGGGGCTTGGTCATTGGAGGCCAGTGACAAAATAACCCGCTTCAGGGACGTCCCTACTCATCGAAAACATTGGGCGAGATCGAAAAACTCTGTCCAAGACTCAGAACCCACCGATGTGTCTCGAAGCCAGAATGAACGCTCAGGGCACCACTTACAGCTTGCTCAAGAACTCGCTATTCATCGCAGTTTTGAAAGGGCACGGATTTATCCGTGCCGCAAGGTGTCCCAATAATGAGCGCGGCTTTAGCCGCTGAGGGATGATCTGAAGTGTCCGGCACTAATGAACAACATCTTTCAGCAAGCGGTTTCGTCGTGCCCTGTCCCACCCGAGACGGGGTTCGGCTTTAGCCGCTGCCGAATTCGAAAACCCTAAACATCATTCCCCAGATGGAAAATCGGCTCCGCTCCATGCGCCCCCGCCAGTAGCGCCTGCTCCTCGTGCGACTCCAGCGGCTTGTAATTCTGCGCCACATCCATCGCCAGCCTGAAGTAGCGCTCGTCTCCCGGCGGAATCGCTGCCGTAATTGGATGGTTCAGCGTCCACCGCAGTCCCATCGACGCCTCATCCGGAAACGCCGCTGGCTTGTACCAGCACTTCGGCTCCGGATGATCCTTCTTCTGGTCCTCCGGCCACACCGACTTCGCCATGCCCTTCAGCGCCAGGATGCCCATCTTCTTCTCCTGCGCCTTCTTCAAGATCTGCGGCCCGAACCCGGCCTGCGTGTACAAAACGAAATTCAGCGGAAACAGAATCGTATCGAAGTTGTACCGGTCCATCGCCGCCACCGCCGTCTCCGCCGAGTGCACTGAGAACCCGATGTAGCGGATCTTCCCTTCCTTCTTCGCCGCTTCCATCGTCTCCATCGCGCCGCCGGGTCCCAGGACCTTATCGAGGTCAGACATCTTCGTCAGCGCATGGAACTGGTACAGATCCACGTGATCGGTCTGCAGCAGTTTCAACGACTCCTCAAGCTGCTTGCGCGAGTCATCCTTCATGCGACCCTCGGTCTTGCAAGCCAGAAAGCAATTCTTCCGGTACGGCGCCAATGCCGGCCCCAGCATCTCCTGCGCATTGCCATAGCTCGGAGCTACATCGAAGTAATTGATCCCACGATCGACGGCCTCGGCCACAATATTCTTCGAGTCGCCCGTGCTCTCGTCCATCACCACGATCCCGCCAAACGCGATGATCGAAAGCTGCTCCCCCGTCCGTCCGAGAGTGCGTTTTGCAATTGGATTGTTAGGTGTCTTCGCTTGCATCTGGCTCGAAGCCGCCACTGCCGCGGCGGTCACCGCAGCCTGTTTCAGAAATTCACGACGCTCCATGGTCAAGCTCCTTCAGAGAAGTGGATTGACGATCCGCGTTCAACAGGATTCTCGCACATTTCATCTGGTCGCGTGATGAAGTTGGTCGAGCTCAACTCGTCGCGATAGTGACAAAGAATCCAAACAGCACCAGGATTCCAACGATCATGCCCACAGCGATCTGCAATCGCGTTCGAAACACCGAGCGCGGATTCCCGATGCGTGGCACCATCGGCGCTGCAAACAGCAAACCGCAGAGTACTCCGCCGAGGTGCGCAGAATTATCAATACTGATCCCCGTGCGCGAAGAAAGCACAGGTAAGCTGATCGTCAATCCGATCACCAGATTAATCGCCGCGAAGTAGATCACCGACTTCCGCAGTCGCTTCAGCTCATCCGGCGGTACCGGCAGCCTGGGCGACTTCAACAGAACGATCAACGCCCCCGCAATGCCGAAAACCGCACCCGAAGCTCCCGCACCCGGCGGGAAATACGCCAGCGCTTCGAATCCCTGATGGGGCACATGAGCCACGTTATATTGCACTCCATTCCAGAGCACCGACAGAAGATTGCCAGCCGCTCCCGTCAGCACATATACCGCAACAACACCAAACGAGCCCATGAGCGGCTCAGCCAGTAACCCCAGGTTCCACAAGCACCACATGTTCGTAGCGAGATGAATGATCCCCACGTGAACAAACATCGCCGTCACGATACGCCACCACTCACCCTGCACCAGAACGGAACCGGCGTTGTTTGCTCCCCACTGCATCAGCTGTTCTGGTGTCGGACTCAACCCGCTCACATGCCTCAGCAGCATCAGCACAAATATCGCAACGTTGATACCCACCAGTACATAGGTCGCTGGAGCCGTGGCCCAGAACGATCGCTGCCTTCTCACCACCGGCTGCGGCGTCGGCACATACTCCGGATCCGGCCGCAGAATCTCGGGCTCCAGCCCATAATCCTCGGGTCCAGATGGCGGTGGAACACTGCTCATGTTCCAACTTTAATTCATTCGCACTCTTCGCATTGTTCGCATGCACCCGCACCAGAACGGTGCAAATCCCCGCACAAATCGAGCCATCCCTTCGATGTAGCCTATTCCTTGGTGTTCTTTTTCGCTTTCATCTGGCTGAACAACCGCGCATCCAACATCCACCAAATGCCAACTTCCACCCAAATGAAGGAGCCTTTCGTGAGTACATCGTCGACAGCAGGCCTTAAGCCAATCCGCCGCGCGCTGCTCAGCGTTACAGACAAAGCCGGCCTCGTCGACTTCGCCCGAGCGCTCGCCGGCTTCGGCATCGAGCTCATCTCCACCGGCGGCACTGCGCGCGCTCTCCGCGAAGCCGGCCTCGCTGTCAAGGACATCAGCGACCTCACCGGCTTCCCCGAAATGCTCGACGGCCGCGTCAAAACGCTGCATCCCCGCGTCCACGGCGGACTTCTCTACATCCGCGGCAACGCCGAGCATGAATCCGCGGTCGCTGCTCACAACATTCAGCCCATCGACATGGTTGTCGTCAACCTCTACGCCTTCGAGAAGACCGCCGCTCAGCCTGGCGTCGCCTTCGGTCATCTCATTGAAAACATCGACATCGGCGGCCCCTCCATGGTCCGTTCCGCCGCCAAGAACTTTGAAGACGTCGCCATCGTCACCCGCGTCTCTGACTATCCCGCACTCACTGAAGAACTGAAGGCCAACAACGGAGCCCTCACGCGAGCAACACGCTGGCATCTTGCCAGGCAAGCGTTCGCCACCACCTCCGCCTACGATTCCGCCATCGCCAACATGCTCGACAAGATTGCCGAAGCCCCCGAGCCCACTCAGCCCATCGCTCCAAAGGAGCAATCAGCCGCACCGCAGGCGCTTCCGTCCACTCTGCGCATCAACATGCCCCTCGCGCAGTCGCTCCGTTACGGCGAAAACCCCCACCAGCGCGCCGCCCTCTACTCCGACAGCTCAGGCCTCGGCGTCGCCGGAGCCACCCAACTTCAGGGCAAAGAGCTCAGCTACAACAACCTCGTCGACCTCGATGCCTGCTGGGAGCTCGCGCAGGAGTTCGACGATCCTGCCGTCATCATCGTCAAGCACACCAACCCCTGTGGCGCAGCCACCGGCCACTCCGTCCTCGAGGCCTACCAGAAAGCTCTCGCCTGCGATCCCATCTCAGCCTTCGGCGGAGTCATCGGCATCAATCGCCCCGTAGACGCCGAAGCCGCAGCTGACATCGCCAAGCTCTTCGTCGAAGCCATCGCCGCTCCCTCCTTCACCCCCGAAGCACGGGAGCGTTTCTCGGCCAGAAGAAACCTCCGCTTGGTCGAGGTCCGCCCCGCTGCGCCGCGCCCTGTCGTCAAGAACATCTCAGGCGGGCTGCTCCTCCAGGACGCCGACACCGGCCGCATCACCGAAGACGAACTCAAGGTCGTCACCTGGCGTCCGCCATCACCAGAAGAGCTCCGCGCCCTCATCTTTGCCTGGCGCGTCTGCAAGCACGTAAAGTCCAACGCCATCGTCTACGCACGCGACGGCCAGACTGCCGGGATTGGCGCCGGCCAGACGAGCCGCGTTGACGCTGCCAAATTCGGCGCACAGAAAGCCGTGCTTCCTCTTCAGGGCACAGTGGCCGCATCCGACGCATATTTCCCATTTCCCGACGGACTCGAAGCCGTCGCCGCGGCCGGTGCTACCGCCGTCATTCAGCCCGGCGGATCGGTGAAGGACGATGAGGTCATCGCCGCTGCCGACCGCCTCGGCCTCGCCATGGTATTCACCGGAATTCGCCATTTCCGCCACTAAAGTGCCGAAGCTGAGGAGGTTGTTCACGGCAGATCGTTGAGAATGACCACCCGCAGTCCTTTGGCCAGCACTCGAACTTTGTTACCTGCACCGGCTCAAAACGCTTGACACCCCTGCCTCTTTGCGACTAAACCCGGGTAAAATCGTCTTTAAGATTAGGCAGGTTGCGCCCGCGCACCGTCCGCATCAAAGCTTTCAACCGGGCTGGCGAGAGAGATTCACGTCCGTCTCAGACGAAAGTCACTGGATCCCCGAGGATCATGAGAATAAAGACATTAGCTTCATCGTTGTGGTTACCCTTCGCCGCCTCGCTCCTTGCGGCGCCGGCGCTGCATGCGCAATCACAAAGCGCCCCGACTGCGCCTGCGGCTACCCCGCCCACCGGCTCCTCGGCTCCAGTTGCTCCGAAGCCGCCCCAACCAACAGCCAATTCGGCAAATCCCGAGCCCGCTCGCGCCCAGTCCTACTATCACGCCGCGCTCGCTGAAATCTACGAAGAGCAGGCCATCGCCACCGGCCGGCCCGAGTTCATGCGCCATGCAGTCGAGGAGTACAAGACGGCGTTGAGTGCCGACCCTAATTCTCCGCAGCTCAACGACGAACTGGCCGACCTCTACTTCCGCACCGGACAGATTCGCGAAGCAGAAGCTACGGCCCGAGGGTTGCTCAAGACCTCGCCCAACGACATCGACGCCCATCGCCTCCTCGGCCGCTTGTACCTCCGCCAGCTTAGCGAAGCCCAGAATGCCGTCTCCTCCTCCTCGCCCACTGGCAATACCCTCGACCAGGCCATCGGCGAATTCCAGAAGATCATCACCCTCGATCCCAGAAGTATTGAAGACCGCATGGTCCTCGGTCAGCTCTTCACCGTGAAGCACCAGACAGAGAAAGCTGAAGAGCAATTCAAAGCGGCCCAGAATCTCGATCCCGACTCGGAAGAAGTCGTTCTCAATCTCTCGCGCCTCTACGCTGAGAACGGCGACATGGCGCACGCCACCAAAGTCATTGAAAACGTGCCAGAATCCGAACGCACGACCAAAATGGAGTTCGCTCTCGGCGCGGTCTATGACCAGATGAAGCGACCCAAGGATGCCATCGGAGCTTACAAGCGCGCTGCCGACATGGATCCTGAAGATGCGCGAACCCTTGGCGCTCTGGCTCAGGCGCTTCTCAACGACGGCCAGCTCGACGAATCCCTGAAAGTCTACAAGCAGATTGCCGCCGCCGATCCTGAAGACGCCGGCAACCTCGTTCACATCGGCGAAATCCTTCGCCGCCAGGGCAAGTACGAAGAAGCACTCACCACAGTAAAAAAAGCCGTCAAGAAAGATCCCGATTCCCTCGAAGCCGGCTACAACGAGGGCCTGCTGCTCGATGTCCTCGGGCGCTACGACGAATCCGCCCAGGTCTACGAGCACATGGTCGACTTGACCTCCCATGCCAACGGCGCCTACACCGCCGACGAAAAAAACAATCGCGCCATCTTCCTTGAGCGTCTTGGCTCCGTCTACCACGAGCAAAACAAAGTTGACGAGTCGATCGCCACATATCAAAAGCTGATCGATCTTGGCGGAGAGAACGCCCTTCGCGGCTATCAGAGCGAAGTCGAGGTCTACCGCGATGCACGCATGTACGACAAAGCCATCGCGGTCTCACGTAAAGCCGTCGAGGCCGATCCGAAGAACCGTGACCTCAAGTTGATGCTCGCCGGCGAACTCGTCGACGAGGGCAAAGACGAGGACGGCATCAGCATGGCCAAAGGCATGCTCACAAACTCCAACCAGGATCGTGAAGTGTGGATCGCTCTCGGCCAGATCTACACCCGTCTCCACCGTTGGAAGGACGGAGAAGAGGCCCTCACCAAAGCCACTTCCCTCACCAGCAAGAAAGAAGACAATCTATATCTTCTCTTCTTGAAAGGCAGCCTCGCTGAGCGGCAAAAGCACTTCGAGCCCGCCGAACAGTATTTCCGCCAGGCGCTTCAAGTCGATCCCAACAACGCAATGGTTCTCAACTATCTCGGCTACATGCTTGCGGACAAAGGCTCTCGCGTGACTGAAGCCTTGAAGATGATCCGCAAGGCAGTCGAGGCTGAGCCCATGAACGGCGCCTATCTCGACTCACTCGGCTGGGCTTATTTCAAGCTCGGCCAGTACGAGCAAGCCGAAACCAACCTTCGCCAGGCCGTTGAGCGCAGCCAGACAGATCCCACTGTTCACGACCATCTCGGCGACCTCTACGAAAAAACCGGACGCATTCGTCTTGCTGCAGCGCAATGGGAGATTTCAGTAAACCAGTTCTCCAAATCCGCTTCCGCCGACATTGAACCTGCTGAAGTCGCAAAGGTGCAGAAGAAGCTCGACTCAGCTCGCGTTCGCCTCGCCAGGCAGGACAACGCCACAGGCACCAACAAACCGGAATAGCCAGGCTCTCAATCCAGAAACATCAAGGGCGGCCAGTAACTGGCCGCCCTTGATGCGTGACCGCCTTTGGGCTGAGGAAGCCCGGCACGCGCTATGCCACTTGCGCAAAGTGGGCCGTTTCGCTGGTGGGCAATGTTTCAGCCGCTGGCGGGATCGTTTTGTGAGGCAACGACCGCTTCACAATAAACACTTCGTCGAGATAAAGCCGAGCATTTCCGTCCAGATCGAGAAATCCAATATTGTTGTTCCGGCAGAGCGTCTGCGCTTCCTCTGACATTGTTGGAGCAATCAGGATCGGCATCACCACCACTCCGCGCTCCTTCTCAACCTGCTGCAACTCATGCACCGCCCGCTCCAGATGCGGTATATCGCATGTGCATACAACTTTGCAGGCCAGCAGATGCGAGTGAAGAAAAATCTCAATATGGCCAAGAATCGTTCTGTCCCCACGAGGGCCGTGCCGGTCGAGACCGATCTCTTTTATCTTGATCACCGAAATCTGCTGTAGCGTCTCCCGCAGAGCTTCGAGTGCTGCATATTCGAGATGCATTTTCATGGATTTCCGCCTTTCCCCGCACCTGGCACACCAGTCCTCAGGAATGCAGTTCTATAGGCAACTAAAGGCGGCTCGACACCGCCAAATGAGAAATCCTGCCGCCTCTCGCAACACCACTCGCTTCCCGGGTCGATCTGCTCGGGAATCCGATTCGAGCCGCGGTTGTGACTTCCATCCCGAACGGATATTCCGTCGGAACCTCCGAACGAAGTCGAAAAACGCTTTTGCCCGCAGGCATCATCGCCAGCTTCACTTGCTTCCGTTCTCCGGTTCGATGATTCACCTTGAAGTCCAGCCACTCGCAAAGCCGTGGATCGTGAATCTCAGGCCGTCCACTCCAGAACTCCGGAGACAAACCGCACTGAATCTGCAAATGATCCAGTTGCAGTTCAATGACGCGAATTTCCCTGGGAAAATAACGACGCACATTCCTGGCGCCGATATGCAGTCCTGTGACTTCGCTACCTCGGAGCTGCGTCTTTACTACCATCGCTCGTCCTGGATTTCTGTGAAGAATTCAGCCAGCCGAGCCGAATCGCGTCCTCATGCTGCTCACAACGTACAGCACGGCTCTTCACCTGCTTGAACAGCCCTGATGCTGCTTATGTTGTACCCCTTTTTGCACAGCGTCAAGTGGCGAATGACAACTAATTGGAGGAATTCGCCGGAATCGATTTACTGCACCGTTTACACATTCGAACAAGAATGCCTCTCTTGCCGGCGACCAAAAGAAATACGGCAGCTTCCACTGCGTGAAGCTGCCGCCCATGTTGCTTTGAAGCGTTCAAAATCTCGCGAAGCGTTTACTGGTGACTTTGCGCAGACTCGATGAACGCATCCACGTTGTGCTTATCCACCAGCGACGTGCCCGTATCGATGAACACCGGGAACGGCGAAAATGCATCCTGGCTGTAATCCTTGGCAAGCGATGACGGCGGATTGTGGAAGATTCCGTCCAATTGCTTCAACCCCACATAGCCCATCGAGAATGGCTTCTGCGCAATCGTCGCGTTAATCGATCCGCCCTTGATGCCATCCAGCGTGTCCTGGTTCACGTCCCAGGCAACGACCATGCGATCAGTTCCGTTCGCCCGCTTCACCGCATCCGACACCATCTTGCCCGATGCCGACTCAAGGCAGACAAATGCATTGATCTTTTTCGGTCCAGTCTGCGCCAGCAGTTCCTGAGTCTTATCGAACGCCGCACGCGCATCGCTCTTGATGTCGATCACATCCGCAATGTGTACATTCGGCCGGCTGTCCAGCACGTCCTTGAAACCCTTCAGTCGGTCTTCCATGTTCGGCTGCCCTGAGAGCGTGAAGAACACCACGTTCCCAGAACCGCCCAGCTGCTCCACAACCCGGTGACCACCCATCCGGCCCGCCTCCAGATTGTTTGTACCGATAAAGAACAGCCTCTTCGTACCGGGTGCGTCCGAGTCGATTGTGACCACCGGAACTCCCGCGGCGATCGCCGAATCAATCGCCGATCCCAGCACCGATACATCCGCGACCGAAATTAGAATCCCGGCCGGCTTCGCCGCGACTGCCTTCTGCATCTCCGCCAGTTCAGCCTGCGGATCGTAGTTCTCCGGCCCCGCCACCTTCGCCGTCACCATATATTGCGCAGCGGCCTGGTTGAATCCCTTTGCTACCGTCTGCCAGTACGGCAATGACATGTTCACCCCGACAAGGTAGAACACCTCTTTCTTCGAATGCCTCTCGCAGCCAGTTGTGAACGCAACTCCGATGAGCAACAACGCCAATCCAACAGATTTCATCGTTTTCATTCTTGCCTCCGGTCCGAACGTGACAAATCTTTCCGAATGCGCGCGAAATTCAACACACAGCCCGCGCACCTGATAAAAACGGCAGGATGGTACTCCCGAACGCGGGCAATTGTCCATTCTGTCGCACCAAGAATTTATAGCACCCCGCACTGGGCACTTTGGTGATTCGCGACACGTTCGCGGAACATTAATGGGCAAATACCGCAGAGCCATTCGCGTGCGTTCAAGCGTTCCGCTGGGTTATAACCACACCTGAGGGACTTCATCGACCAAGGATGAGCCAGCCAGTTCACCCGAGCTTTACCCTGCCCCCTGATATCGCTGTGAAGAGCGAGGGAGAGCTCACGTCGAGGCAGTACCCCGACCCTGAACATCCCTACCGGTCCTCCTTCGCTCGCGACCGTGCCCGCATCCTGCATGCGCGCTCCTTCCGCCGTCTTGCCGGAAAGACCCAGGTCTTCTCGCGACTTGCCGGCGACCACCCTGGCGATCACTTCCGCAGCCGCCTGACGCACACACTCGAAGTCGCGCAGATCTCCCGTACCATCGCCTCCGCACTCTGCCTCAACCACGAACTCGCCGAGGCCCTGGCGCTCGCTCACGACATAGGCCATCCGCCCTTTGGCCACGCCGGCGAAAAGGCACTCGACGAAGCTTTGCGCCGTTACGGGCTCGGCTTCGATCACAACCTCCATGCCCTGCGCATCGTCACCTGGTTCGAGGAGCGCTATCCTGCGTTTCGCGGGCTCAATCTCACTCTCGCAATGCGCGAGGGCATCGTGAAGCATTCACGCGACTACACCACCGCTTTCCATCCCGAGCTCGCCGGCTACTTCCTCGACCTCCGTCCACCCCTCGAAGCGCAGCTCATCGACCTCGCCGACGAAATCGCCTACCTCACCGCTGACTTCGACGACGGCCTCGACTCCGGCATCCTCAAAGTCGACGACGTATGCAACCACGTTCCGCTCTTCCGCCGATTTCACAGCGAAGTCACGAGCGAGTATCCCAATGCTCCAGCCAAGCAGACCGTCTATGAAACGCTCAATCGCATTCTGAACGCGCTCGTAACGGACTTGATTGAAGAAATCCATCGCCGTGTCACTGAAATCGGCGCAACCACGCTCGATCACATTCGGCACGCGCCTCAGCGGATCGCAACGCTGAGCCCGGAAATGGAATCCGAACGTGCCGCCGCCAAGCTCTATCTCTATCGCAACTTCTACAACTCACCCGGCATGGAAGAAGAACACGAGCGCGCCGCTTGCGTGGTGAATGAAATCTTCTCAGCCCTCATCGCTGACCCCCGCCTGCTCCCCGCCGATCACCAGGTCCAGATCCCCACCGAGGGCCTCGCTCGCACCGTTGCCGACTACATCGCCGGCATGACCGACACCTACATCGAGCAACTCTGGCTGCGTACTTGCCCGCAATAGCAATCCGCCGACGTCGAAAATCAATGCGTCAATACTTCAGTTCAATGCGTATGGCGTGAGCCGGGGCCTTGCCGGCGTTCTTTACGGTATGAACCGTGGCTTCGCTCCAGAGAGCCGTGCCTTCTTTGCGTCGAGTCACAGTCTTCTTGTCGGCCTGCGCGGTTTCATACGTGCTGGCGGTCAGGTATATGACGACGCCGTGCCGGTGCCGGTGCAGTGGCTCGGTGACACCAGCCGGAATCTGGTCATCGATGACGCGCACAAACTCGTTCTCAAAGATGAGCTTCTGCGTGGCAGCGCAAACCTTCAGCGAATCGAGTGAGTCGAGGTTGGACTGGGGCATCGCAAGGAGCGCGACAGCTACGAAGGCTGTGGTCATGATCGCGAAGCAGAAGGCTTTCGTCATTGGCAGATTCTACGCGCTAGACTCCGCCGACATTTTCCGACCGCTTCGACCTTCTGAGAGTCATGTCCGGGTTGACGGTGATTAGACCATAACCCTTGTCTCGGCGGTACAATCCATTGATTCGATCCCTTGAAGGTCCGCAGATGATCCAGTCTTTGTTGGCTTCGTTAGAGCCAAATGCACAAGACTTGCTTTCGGATATTTCGAAGCACATAGACGATGACATGCTTGCCGAAATTGCGTCGGCCGACTACGGCCAAGATCAGGAACAGCATCTTGCGGCACTGCGCCACCTGCGCGATACCGGTTCCTTTATTGAACCGATGTATTGGTACCCGTGTGAGGTGCTCGAATTGGTGCGCCATTCCCCAGAAGGTTCAATCGATATTCAGGGCCACTGGATTCGAGCATTCGCATGCGCCGCACTACTTAGAGCGAATGAGGAGCCATGGAATTATAGCTGTAGCTCAGCAACCTACAATCTCATCCTACTGATCAAAAGCATTCAGGTTTTGCCAATAAATTTTACTCCCCAAGCAGTCCGCATGTTGGCTTACACGATGTTGCGCCTTGACCTTGAGGGGCCCGACGAACGGGTCATTTATTGTGGTGTCGGGCTGCTCTGGTTGGCGTTGCATCTCGAGATATCGCCCCCAGATGAAAATCTCATTGAACTCTCAGCTTGGATCGTAAGGCGAGAAGCAGAAATTCATAAGACTCGCAGTTGGGCATTTGATCGCTGGCTCCTGGGAATAGGGCACGATCCACCACCAAGCCCATGGGAGTCTCTGGGGCAGGACCTGTCCGAACTGGAACTTAGCCATCATCAGCGCGAGCTGCAGGACTGGGTAAAACTCATCGGTGCCGAACTTTCTGGCGAAGGTTCGGAGCGTAGCGGAAGCTGATGGATTCGTCTGAGTCAATGGTGGACAAGCCGGACATAACGCAGTTTTTCGAAAGACTTGGTTTGGCGGCCATATGCTCATCGATGCGGACAGCCTGGCCAGCAGCACGGTCTCCGCATCCCCTCTTTGAGCTCCGAGCAAACTCTTTCGACATGCTGCCGCCGTGTCTCCTCTTTCTTGACTGAGATGGTCCAGCAGATCCACTCATTCCGCGCGAGCGGTGTTATGTCTTCCCAGGCAGCCAGTGCATTCGCATCAGACGCGAGCGCCTCTCGGAGATCCGTCGGAACGTCATGCACGACGCCTCTGGAGATTCGAACAGTTGTCATAGGATTTTCCCGCAGGCTGAAGGATCAAGCATATGACCCGAGAGGTCAACTCGGATTCCGATGCTATCGTGGCCAATCCAGACGTAACCCATTCTCTGCTCGCCTTCCATCACATTTAACCCCGCAGCGGTTGACACCAGCCGCCTTACGTTGATATCAACGAATCTGCTTTCCACACGGGCTCGATACAGGGTCCTACAAAACCAGACAGGAGAATCCCCCATGTTTTCCCCAAAAGGCAAATTCGGCTGGTACGAACTCATGACCAGCGATCCCAAAGCCGCCGGCAAATTCTATTCCGACGTTGTCGGTTGGACCACTCGCGAAATGCCCAGCGGCGATATGCCATACACCACATTCAATCTCGGTGAGGTGGGCATCGCCGGCATGCTCACCATCCCCGGCCACACCGCATGGATCGGCTACATCTCGGTCGATGATGTCGACGCGCACATCGAGAAGATCGTCGAGGCCGGCGGCAAGCTCTGGAAACCTGCCACCGACGTTCCCGGCATGCTTCGGTTCGCGGTTATGTCCGATCCCCAGGGCGCAGCCATCGTCGTCTTCACTCCCAATCCCGCCATGCCCAGTCCGAAACGCCCCGAGCCGCCTGCGCCCGGCACCATCAGCTGGCACGAGCTCTACACCACAGATGTCGAAGCTGGTTTCGATTTCTACAACAAGCTCTTCGGCTGGACCAAGCTCACCGACATGGACATGGGACCGATGGGCATCTATCGACTCTTCGATGAAGGCGATCACAAACCGATGGGCGACGGCGGCATGATGACCAAGGCTCCGCACATCCCCGTTGCGTGCTGGAACTTTTACTTTCAGGTCGATTCCATCAAGGCAGCCGTCGAACGCGTCAAAGCCGGCGGCGGCAGCGTCCTCAACGGCCCCATGCAAGTCCCCGGCGGTGGCTGGATCATCAACGGCCAGGACCCCCAGGGCGCCATGTTCTCGCTCGTCAGCAGCAAGGAATAGCGATCAGCCATCTATCCACTCCCCGTGGGCGCAACCTCGGGGAGTGCTCTTTATCTCTTTGTCCCTGTCCCCTCGTTCCCTTGTCCCCTGTCCCCTCGTTCCCTTGTCCCTTGTCCCCTGTCCCCTTGTTCCCTCGTCCCCTGCTCTACTGCACCGTCCCCTGCGGCCTCAATCTCCGCAGATCGATCGCGCAATCCACTGCGTTCTGCGCCTGCAGCCTCAAATTGTCTGAAGCCGCCCACAACCACAGCCGCGTCGACTCGTTCGCATTTCGCGCGCCCGGCTCCAGACGCAACCGCACCAGCACATCGTTCTGACCCGTAGCCGCCAGATTCGACGGCGAGTCAGTCTCCTCCAGCACCAGGTCCACATGATCCCCGCCCAGCGCTTCTTCCAGCGCCGCCAGATCAACCGGCCGTTCCAGCTCAACAAAGATCGAGAATGCGTGCCCGTGAAACACCGGCGCGCTGATCGTCTGGATCGCCAGAGCCGGCAGTCTTCTTCCCGCCAGCGCGTTGTACTGCCGGCGAATTCGGGAGTCCAGCTTCTCAATCGTTGTCTTTGCATTCTCCCCAAACCCGCTCAGCAGGTTATAAGCGGACTGCGCATCGAATGTCGCCTTCGGCAGTGATTGGAAACTCAAAAGATTCACCGTCTGCTGATGCAGCTCATCCATTGCCGCGCGCCCAAACTCGCTTGCCGGCAGCAGAACAGTCGCGGCCGCCTGTCGCACCGGAGCAGCCTGCTGCACGCGCTCCATCAGCAGCCCGAGCGCCAGCGCCGCCGGATGCGCCGGCTCTACTGCCGGGGTAAACAGGTCCGCCGTCACCTCCTGCGTAGCCACCCACGGCGAACGCACCAGAACACCAGTCTCCGCATCCAGCGCACCGGAGAGATCCAGCACCGTCGATCCCGCGCGCAGCGCCTCGCGCCAGTACTTCTGCGTCTGCGCTTCCTTTCCACAGAAGAACGTGAAGTCCACGTGCTCAAACCCATCCGAGCTGATCGCCTTCACAAACGTGACCTCATCGCCAACCTGGTCCAGTTGACCAAGCCCCTCATCTTCATCCATCAGCGAAAGGTCAGCAGCCGCCAACGATGATTCTGCCAGCGCATCTTTCAGTTCTTTGCCCAGCAGCGTCGAAGCTCCAACAATTGCAATCTTGTACACAGCGTTCCTTTATTTGATTTCAGCCCAGCTCGAGCCCGCTCCTCTGAACCGTATTTCTTGAGCTAGAAGCTAACAGCTAATAGCTAGAAGCTTACGTATGATGCAACGGATCTGGATCGGGGGTCTGATTCTCCTGCAACGGCTCCACTCCACCCCGCAGCCCTCTCCGCCTTCTGCGCGACCATCCATATGCCGCGCGCGCCCAGATCCCCGAAAACATATACATCAGCGCAATCGGAAAAAGTACCCCATGCGAATACCGGATAACGACGTACAGCACAATTGCCATCACCAGCAGCAGCCGGAACGGATGAGCCTTGCTCAGGTCGATCTCCTTGCCCGACCAGAACCGCCACGTGCTCACCATCAGAAACCCAGCCATTCCGACCAGGATCATCCACGGAATCGCAACCCACCACTCCGTCACTGGATATCCCCCGAAAAAATGAACGGTGCTCGCCAGCAGCGCGGCCGCCGCGGGAATCGGCATCCCCACGAAATATTTCCGGTCCGGTCGTCCCGGATTGCGCGGCTTCGGATCGTGGCTGATATTGAACCGCGCCAGCCTAGACGCCCCGCCAATCACAAACAGAAAACACAAGAAGGAACCCGCCTGTATGATGTGGTGCCGCACATCCGGATTCATCGTATCCGGCAGCGATCGAAACCCCCACACCCACGCCAGCAAACTCGGAGCCACGCCAAACGTGATCACATCCGCCAGCGAATCCAGCTCCCGCCCGAAATCGCTCGCCGTGTTCGTCATTCGCGCAATCCGTCCGTCCAGCGAATCAAAAGGAATCGCCAGCAGAATCGCGATCGCCGCCACATCAAGGTGAGTCAGCGAACCAATCGCGTTCAGATTATTCGTGATCGCATCCAGCGTCTGCGTGATCGCAAAGTAGCCCGCGCCGATATTCAGCGCCGTAAAGAATGACGGCAAAATGAACATCCCACGCCGGATGCGCGCGCGATTCCGAGTCTTCGCCAGCGCCGCATCCGCAGAATTCACGCGCCTTCTCCATCTGTCGTATCCGGCTTCACGCTGGCCCGCATTGCCCGTTTCGGCTCCCGCACTCCCGCCATCGTCTCCGATTCCGGCATCTCCGCGATGATCGACGCACCGCCCTTCACGCGCTGCCCCTTCTTCACCCGGATATCGGCGTCGGCCGGCAAAATCACATCGGTACGCGAACCAAACTTGATCAGCCCCACGCGCTGTCCGCGCTCCACACGATCGCCCTCGCCATAATTGAAGACAATTCGTCGCGCAATCAAACCGGCAATCTGCTTGAAGACGATCTCCATTCCCTCGCCCCGCACCGTCACAATATTCTGTTCGTTGCGCTCGGCGCACTCCTGGTTCATCGCATTCAGAAATTTCCCCGTCTGATACCGCACAGCCGTAATCTCGCCCGCAATCGGCGAGCGGTTCACGTGCACATCAAACACATTCAGAAAAATGCTGATTCGCTGCCTGGGGCCATCCGGCGTTTCGATCCGGGCCGTCTCCGTCACAACCCCATCCGCGGGCGACACAATCACTCCTTCGCCCTTCGGAATTTCGCGTTGTGGATCGCGGAAGAACCACAGAAAGAACGCCGCCAGAAGAACCGGCACGATACTCCAGTACCAGTTGCCCGTGGCCCACGCCAGCACTCCCGCCACCGCCAGCAGACTCAAACCGTAGATGTAACCGTCACGAACCATTGTCCCTAACGATTATACGGTCGATTCCGACACCGGGGTGATTGCCGCCAGGACCCGGAGAGAGTCCCGCACTGCACAAGGCCTCGTCCGGGGCGCACCCGACGTAAGGCCATTCAAATCATCGTCCCCTTGAGCCTGAGTTGCCCGAAAACTAAGCAGTCACAGGAACCCGGTGCTCGAGAGCAAAAATCAGGTCCTTTGCATGCAGTTTCAGCTTCTTCAGGCGAACTTCTTCGAGTTCCTCATCTGCGGAAAGATAAGGCTTCTGAACCAGTTCCTCTAACCGCTGAGCGTAGCGACGATGTTCGGCCTGCAGACGACCAATTTCTTCGCTCAGCGTGGCGGCATTTATCTCATCCATCCAGCACCTCCGTGTGTTTCTTAGAGACTACATATAGTCCTCCGCCTGCTCCCTCCGCAAGCGGGAACGCAACAGAATTTTGCCACTTATTGTGGATTTTCTAACCTTGACTCAACTCGCGTGACCTTCATCACTAGGCGCCCCGTTCCCAAACTGGGTGCCCCGTCCCACCTTGTCAGGGCGGAGTCCAAAACTGCCCCGGAATCACCAACGACGGAAAGCCCCATCCGTTCGGCGCCTTCTGCCGAATGCGTGGGATAGGACCAGCCTCACCTCAGGCTCACCCGCATCAGCACCGCATCCTCCACCGGATCGGCATAGTACCCCATCCTCCGCCCATCTTCCTTGAATCCCAGAAACCGGTAGAACCCCTGCGCTGAATGATTTGCCTCTCGTACTTCAAGCATCACTTCCCGCACTCCCTGCCTTCGCAACTCCGGCTTCAACACCGCAAACATCTCCCGTGCTACCCCTCTCCTCTGATGCGGAACCGCCGTAACAATACTCTCGAGCTCCGCCTCGCTACCCGGCAGAATCGCAGCAACCACAAACCCCGCCAGCGCCCTGCCATCCCGCTCCGCAACCAACGCCACACGCCGCGGCTGGTTCCCCGCATCGACCGCCGCCTCATACGCCGCCCGTCCCCACCGGGGCGCATGATCCGTCTTCGCCGCAATCTCCATTACCCCATCAATATCGCCCGCCTCCATCCGCCTGACGCGAACCCCTGCCCCCATCTCGCTCTTCGGTTGAGCAGCCTCCCCAAAAACCTCCGCATCCGACCGCCGCAAATAATGCCCATCCAGCAAAGCCAGATCCGCAAATTTCCCCTCCGGCATCTCGCCGTACAAGAAACTGGGTGCCCCATCCAAGCCGCGTATTTTGCGGCTTGGGTGGGATGCGAGAATCTCCGCCGTGCAAACGCCGATCGCATCCGCCGCCGTCGGCGCCTCAACCCGCCGCAATTCCACGCCGCCCCACGCCGCCTCCACCATCTCCGCCGCCGCATCATCGCAAAGCGCCACTACACTGGGGGGCCCATATCTCGATTCTGAGATGTGGGCTAAATTCGTACTGGGTGCCCCCGGTCCCTCGCCTTTGGGGACCGGAGAAGATGCCGAATAGATGTGGGCCAACTCCTCCGCCCCCGCCAGCAACTCCCTCACGTCTCCACCCAAAGCCACCCGCAGAAACACCTCATGCCGGTGCGCATCCAGCGCCGACGACCCCACCCCGGCCTTCGCCGCCAGCACCGCCAACCTCGACACCGCCACCACCGGAATTTCCCCAGGCTCAGCCAGCCCCTTCACCGCGCTCACTCCCACACGAATCCCCGTAAAGCTCCCGGGCCCGTTCACCACCACAATCGCCCCAATATCCGCCAGCTTCACACCGTGCCCCGTCAGCAACCCTTCCACCGCCGACACCAGCGTTGCCGAATACGTCTTCCCAGCCAGTTCCGTCTGACCCAGCAACTCGATCCCGCCAGCGCCAACCCGAGCCAGCGCCACCGTCCCGGAGGGCCCACACGTATCTACCCCCAGAACCAGCACGCCTTCGCCGGCGCCGCGCCCCGCAACTGATTGACTCCCCGTCATCTCCCTCCCAGAATGACACACCGCCGAACAGCTCACACCAGCCACGCCAGGGCCAGATTTCCGGTAATCTTGTGAGTAGCACTTCCAAAGCACCAGCCCGCTCCCCACGGCGGCAAACATTCTGAAAGGATTCCCGCGTGGCCGCCGCCGCCGCTACCGCAGCGACAGCAGACTTTCACCAGACATGGCGTCCTCGCGCCAATCCGTGGGCCATTGCCATCACCGTTACGCTGGCCACCTTCATGGAGGCGCTCGACACCTCCATCGCCAACGTCGCCATGCCCCACATCGGCGGCAATCTCTCCGCCAGCGTCGAAGAGGCCACCTGGGTTCTCACCAGCTATCTGGTCGCCAACGCCATGGTCCTGCCCATCTCCGGCTGGATCGCCAACCGCATCGGGCGCAAGCGCTTCTACATGTCCTGCGTCTTCCTTTTCACCCTCACCTCGCTGCTCTGCGGACTCGCCCTCTCGCTCCCCATGCTCGTCTTCTTCCGCGTTCTCCAGGGAGCAGCCGGCGGAGGCCTCCAGCCCAGCGAGCAATCCATCCTCGCCGACACCTTCCCTCCGCAAAAACGCAGCATGGCCTTCGCCATGTACGGAGTCGCTGTCGTTACCGCACCCGTCCTCGGCCCCACTGTCGGCGGCTGGATCGTCGACAACTATTCCTGGCGCTGGATCTTCTTCCTCAACATCCCTGTCGGAATCATCTCGCTCATCCTCTCCAACCGCCTCGTTGAAGACCCGCCCTACCTCGCCGAAATTCGCAAGCGCAAAGAAGGCATCGATTACTGGGGACTCGGCCTCCTCATCGTCTCCATCGGAGCCCTCCAGATCATGCTCGACAAGGGCCAGGAAGACGACTGGTTCGGTTCGCGCTTCATCATCACCCTCTGCGTCGTCGCCATCGTCGGACTCACGCTCTTCTTCTGGCGCGAACTCTCCATCGAACATCCCGTTCTCGATCTGCGTCTCTTCGCGCGCCGCAACGTCGGCATGACCCAGCTCGTCATGTTCATGGTCGGTGTCGCTCTCTACTCATCCACCGTCCTCATCCCGCAATTCCTGCAGGAGATCATGGGCTACTCCGCACGACAGGCCGGCATGGCCGTCTCTTCAGGTGGATTGGTGCTCATGTTCCTCTTCCCCGTTGCCGGAGCACTCGCGCCGAGATTCGATCCGCGCAAGCTCGTCGCCCTTGGGTTCGTCATCACCACCTTCGGCCTCTGGCGCATGTCCACCATCAATCAGAACATCAGCTTTGGCATGGCTGTCAGCTGGCGCGTCTTCATCGCCCTGGGACTTCCGTTCCTCTTCATCCCCATCAACACGCTCTGTTACGCCGGCATCCCGCAGGAAAAATACAACGAGGTCAGCGGACTTACCGCGCTCATGCGCAATCTCGGCGGCTCCGTAGGCATAAGCTTCATCACCACGCTCCTCGCGCGACAAAGCCAGAAGCATCTCGCCATGCTCGTCCACAACACCACACCCGGCAATCCGCCTTATGACCGCATGCATGCAGGCCTCGCCGGAGCATGGCAGCGACTCGGCTCTTCCATGCCCGACGCCATGAACCACGCAGGCGCACAGATCTACGGCATGGCCCAGGTCCAGGCCCGCCTCCTCGCCTACGTCGACGTCATCTGGGTCATGGTCGCCGTAACCGCGATCCTGATCCCACTCCCCTTCCTCATGACCCGCCCCAAAAAACTAGCCCCCGCCCCCATGGGCCACTAACACAGAATGTCCCGCCCCAACACATCGGGTGCCCCGTCCCAACTCCCCGGGTGCCCCGTCCTAACTTGTTAGGGCGGGGTTGAACAGAGCTCCGGGTTGAAGAAATCCGGGAACATGTCAGGCGGGTTGGAAACATTCCAGGGTCCAACAGAATCCCGGGTACCCCGTCCTAACTTGTTAGGGCGGGGTTGAACAGAGCTCCGGGTTGAAGAAATCCGGGAACTTGTCAGGACGGGTTGAAAACATTCCAAGGTCCAACAGAATCCCGGGTGCCCCGTCCTAACTTGTTAGGGCGGGTTGAACAGAGTTCAAGCTTGAAGAAATCCGGGAACTTGTCAGGACGGGTTGAAAACATTCCAAGGTCCAAGAGAATCCCGGGTGCCCCGTCCTAACTTGTTAGGGCGGGGTTGAACAGAGTTCAAGCTTGAAGAAATCCGGGAACTTGTCAGGCGGGTTGGAAACATTCCAGGGTCCAAGAGAATCCCGGGTGCCCCGTCCTAACTTGTTAGGGCGGGGTTGAACAGAGCTCCCGGTTGAAGAAATCCGGGAACTTGTTAGGCGGGTTGGAAACATTCCAGGGTCCAAGAGAATCCCGGGTGCCCCGTCCTAACTTGTTAGGGCGGGGTTGAACAGAGCTCCCGGTTGAAGAAATCCGGGAACTTGTTAGGCGAGGTTGAACAATGTCGCCTCCATCACAGACCTCTCCGATCGAATCAGGAAGAATTCGTTCCGTGCCCTCTCGACTTCGCCGATACCAGCAGGCAAAGGACCTTCACTTCATCACCTTCAGTTGCTACGGCCGTAAACCGAAGCTAGGCACACCCGCGACACGCGATCTCTTCGAACGCTCATTGGAGAAGGTCCGCCAAAAGTATGGTCTGTATGTCACCGGCTATGTCTTGATGCCCGAGCATGTTCATTTGCTGATCAACGAGCCGCCGCGGATCCTGCTGGCTCAGTTTCTGAAAGCCGTCAAGCAGACCACTTCGCGCAGATTAAAGGGCGCACAGGAAAAGTTCTGGCAGGAACGTTACTACAACAGCAATGTGCGCGGGGAGGCGGCCCGCACCCAGGTGATCCGCTACATTCATCGCAACCGTTTCGCGAAGCCTGGTCGCGAAGCCTGAAGACTGGCCATGGTCGAGTTTCCGGCACTATGCGACAGGAATGCAGGGAACGGTCGAGATCGAGTCGCAATGGACTGCGTTCCAGCGTGGAAATCGGCTGCCGGAAGCAGTAAGTGGGAAAGCATCCACACGCCAGGAGTTCCCCTCCCGCTCATCGCAAACTGCGCGATGAACGGGGCACAGCCTGGGAGTTCTGTTGGAGGAGATCAAATCGATGACCGGGCCACCTGCCCACAACTCTTCAATGCTTTCGATAGCGAGCCTTAGAAGTACTGAGAAACTGAGCGAGCTCCTCATGTCCTCCAACAAGGGCTACATCTCTGGCACATTGACCTAGTTCATTCCTGAGTGTTGGATCGGCGCCAAGCTCAAGCAGCCTACTCGCGGCCGGAATATTTCCCTTCATGGCGGCGCCGTGCAGAGGGGTGTTGCCAATATCGCCGTCGGCATTCACCTCTGCTCCTGAGGCGACTAGCACATCGATATCTTCTGTCGAACCTCGCTCTGCGGCGAAATGCAGCATGGTATCGTTCATAGCCGCTCGCTGGTTCACTTCGATTATGTCAATTCCCATGAATTGCGGGTATCTCTGGTATCTCGCGATCACTGTCGCTAGATCTTTGTTGATTGACATTTCCCGGATCCCTTCTGCTATTTGCATTTATTTGTGCATTTTGAGTTGTGCCGGGTGCCGGGTGCCCCACATCTCGCTTCTGAGATGTGGGTTTATACCTACTTCTTCTCCACAGGCCCCGGCGTCTCAATACGCGGCAGCATCTCGCTCCGCGTCGCCGCGTTGTACGCAAACCACGCCTCGATCATCGCGCCCTGCATCACATCGCCCTTCTGCACTCGATCATAGAGATCCATATTCGAGTGATGCGTCCGCGTGCCGTACTCCAGCGGATCCTGCATGAACCCGATACCATCCAGCCCAATCCACGCGAAGCTCGTCGAATCCGTTCCGCCCGGCTCCTTCGTCGGACCGGCCGTCAGGCCCACGACCGAATCGATCCCCAAATCCTTGATCGGCGCAATCCACGACTGGAAGATCGCCGCCAGCTGCGCATTTCCCAGCGCCGACACCGCGCGGAACTTTCCAGAACCTGAATCATCGTTGAAATACACATCCAGCTTGTCGTATTCCGGCGTCTTCTTCATCGTGTCGCGCGGAGCGAAGTGCTGCTGCACATACGCGAGCGATCCAAACAGCCCCTCTTCTTCCCCGCCCCACAGCGCAACTCGAACTGTCCGCGCCATCGGCTTCTTCAGCGTCGCCAGAATCCGCACCGCCTCCATCGCGACAGACGAACCCGTGCCATTGTCCGTCGCGCCCGTCCCGCCCTGCCAGCTGTCGAAGTGTCCTCCCACCATCACCACCTCGTCGGACTTGCTCGTGCCCGGAATCTCCCCGATCACGTTAAAGCCCATCTGGTCGTCCTTCTGGTATTCGGTCTCGATATCGAACGTCAGCTTCGGCGCAATGCCATGCTGGATCAACCTGCAGATCCGGTTGTACTGCTCCGGCGTAATCGCGGCCATCGGCGGCCCGACCGGGTCCTTCGGATCCTGCGATCCGCCATACGAAGCAAACACCGTGCCGCCATCGCCGTTGTATCCCGGCGTCAACGCGACGGCTACACCCTCTTCCTTCAGAAACGCATTCACCTGGTTGCGCAACACCCGCCCCGTCGGAGCAGCCGTCGAAAGCGTAGAAGGCGTGTACTCACCCGGCCTCGGCGCCGCAGCTCCCGGCCGGCCTTGGAAAAATCCGGTTCGCGATGGATCCAATGTCTTCGTCCGCGCAGCAACTTCTTCGTCGGTCAGCCTGTGCGCCTCCGCCTCCATATGCAGCGCCAGCTCGCGCGGATCGAAGATCAGCACGATCTTCCCTTTCAGCTTGCCCTTGTATTTCGCGAAGTCCTCCTGCGAGTGCAGCGGCGCCAGCACAGCCTCAGCCGTCACCAGCCCGTTTGTCCCCGGCGTCCACGCCAGCGGAAACCCGATCAGCGCAGCATATGCCGGCGACTCCAGCGCGCCGTAATACTTCTTGATCTGCCATCCATCGCCGAACGGACCCCATTTTTCGAGATGAACATTCTGCAATCCCCAATCCTTCATCTGCTTCATCGCCCACTCAGCAGCGGCGCGATGATTGCGGCTGTTATTCACCCGCGGCCCATACACCTCGGAGATATAGAAAAGATTCTCCATCACCTGCGAGTGGTTGAAGGCCTCGTTCTTAATCTGCGTCAGCGCACCCAGATCCAACTTGTCGCCATCCTGTTCCTGCGCAGGCGCGAATCCTTGGCCAACCGAAGTAAAAAGCAATGCCACACCGCAAACAGCAGCCCACCGGAACGGACGCAGATTCACGCGATTCTCCTGAACTCAAGATGTCACCAACCTATTGAATCCGGGCCCACAATGCAACCCCGAGCACACCTCGCATTTCCGAGCTAAGAGCTAGAAGCTGGCGGCTAAACGGTGTACATTGAATCAGCCATCCTTCCAGAAACACCGTCATGATCAAGAAGCAACTGCTCCTCGCGCTTCTCCTGCTCCTGCTAATCCCCGCGGTCATGCTGGGCGGCGGATTCCTCTCCAACCTCATCAATCCTGAACTCGCCGCCGGCCACTCCAACTACGTTCGTAACTGGCACCTGCTCAGCTCGCTCAAAACAACGTTGCTCCTGGGCTCCTTCGTTGTTGCGGTCGCGCTCTACTTCCTCGGCAGTTTCCTCGTAATCCGATCCAAAAACCAATCTGACCTCTGGCTGCTCCTCGCACTTCTCGGACCCCTGGGCTTCGCCATCCTCTCCGCACTCAACGACCGCTCCCCATCGCAGACAGATCTCTACACCCGCTTCCTCCGCAACATGCACTGGTTCCTCCGCATCGGCTACGAACTCCTCTGCCTCTACGTCATCTGGGAACTGAGCTGGCAGCTCATGATTCTCAAGCGCAATCTGATGATCAGATATGAATCCACAACCACCGGCGTCACTTCCGCGCAAATCATCGCAACCCAGAACGCATCCTCCGGCATGTGGGCCTTCGGCGAGAGCCTCGAAGTCATGTTTTTCGTCATCGTCCTCTATCTGTTTCGCCCCATCCTCTTCAACCTCGTCGCCCGTGTCCTGGTGTCAAAGCCAGTGCCTGCCGGCACAACCTGAATCCCGGGTGCCCCGTCCTAACTTGTTAGGGCGGGATACAGAATTTACGCCGGAGAAGACTATGCCCTACCTCATCGGCCTCATCCTCGCACTCGCCGTCTGCATCTTCGCCTTGGTTACTGGATTCGATCGCGACCGCGCCTTCTACTCAACCGTCGTCATCGTCGTCGCCCACTACTACATCCTTTTCGCCGCCATTGGCGCTTCAAGCCCCGTCTTGCTCGCGGAGTGCGCTGGAGCAGCCGCATTCATCGTCCTCGCCGTCATCGGATTCAAAAAGAACCTCTGGATCGTCGCTGCCGCCCTTGCCGGCCACGGCGTCTTCGACTTCTTTCATCACATGTTCATCCACGATCCCGGCGTCCCCGTCTGGTGGCCCGGCTTCTGCATGTCCTTCGATGTTCTCGCTGGAGCATTCCTCGCCGTTCTCCTCATGCGCCGTTCCCCTTCCATAAAAATCTAGGCGAGCGGGTGCCCCCTTCCCGTTTCTGAGATGTGGGATCTCATTCGTCGTATCCTGAATTCTCCAATGAAAGAAGACATCCTACGCTTCAACGGCGCCGTCCCCCACGATCCCGCCATCGACGCCTGGTTCCAACAGCACCCCGGCCCACTCGGCTCCATCGCCTACCACTGGTTCCAACTCATGCGCAGCTGCGGCGACGAAGTCCGCGAGCTCATCCATGATGGCTGCCCCACCGCCTGCTTCGGAGACGCACCGTTCGCTTATGTCAACGTCTTCACGCAACACGTCAACGTAGGATTCTTCCACGGCGCATCATTGCGCGACCCGTCGCGCCTGCTCCAAGGCTCAGGCAAACGAATGCGCCACGTAAAACTAATGCCTGAAACCCCAACAGATTCCAGCGCACTCGCGAAGCTCATCGAGGCCGCCTGGGCCGACATCAAGTCCCGTATCGAAAACGGCTGAAACGCTCCGGAACTTCAACCAGCCGTCACTGTCTTCGGCCGCGTGTCCAGCCCGAAATCGCTCTGAATGCGCGCATACCAGGTGTCGTCGTCGCTCGAATACAGGTCCGCCCACTCCTCATCTGTCATCGAGTTGCGCCATCCAATAAATGGCACTGCATCTGGCCCCACCGGATGCCGAACCTGCCACGTCTCGCTCTGCACAATCTCCAGAATTTTCTGCGCTACCAGAGTCGCCGGCACCGGATTCCGTTCCACTGAAGCAGCAAACAAACTTGCGAATCTCTCCGCCTGCCGATACGGCGTCGCCTCCGCCGGCGCCCCGATTCGCCGCGCCATCGACGTATCAATAATGCCCGGCTCCACAATCGCCACTCTCACTTTGAAGTTCTTTAACTCTCCAGCCAGCCCTTCGCTCAGCGCCTCAAGCGCCCATTTCGAGGCCATATACGGCGTCAGAGGCGGGCTCGCGATTCGTCCGGCCACAGACGATACATTCACGATGCAGCCACTGCGGCGCTCGCGCATCTGTCCCACCACCGCCTGAATCGTCCGGATGCACCCAAAGTAATTCGTCTCCATCGTCGAGCGGAAAACAGAAAGCGGAAGCTCCTCCACCGCTCCGAACGCTTCTACGCCCGCATTGTTCACCAGCGCATCAAGCGGTCCGTGATCCGCAACAATCTTGCCGATCTCGCTCCGCACCGACTCGTCTGAGTCGACATCCAGCACCGAGATCGCAATCGGCAGATTCTCTTTCGCCGCCACCTCGCCAAGGTTCGACTGCGCCGGATTACGCATCGTGGCAAACACCTGGTGCCCGGCGCGCGCAAACATTAGCGCCGTTTCATATCCGATTCCTTTGCTCGTTCCGGTAATGAGAACTGAAGACATGGATGACCTCCTGATTTGCTCTGGAAACTGACTAGGTACGCTTGCTTAGGGGCTGGGGGACAGTTGCTGGTACGGTAGCAGCGTCTCATGACCTCTGTCAGTCATAAAAATGGCCCTATATGCGCATCGCAGCATTGTCCGCCTCTGAAAACTACCAAGGGGGCCTGAGCCAGCCCAGCCTGGCCATCGGGGCGAACCGGCCCAATTGATTCTGGAATCCGGACATCCACGAATGTGCATCTCAATCGGTGCAGTCTCCCTGCGCAAACAATCAACAATCACCTACTCCGCATTCACAATGCGTTCAATATAGGTTTCTATATACCTTGAACTTCTACACGTTCAGGTGTATATGTAGAAGTCATAGGTATGAAGACCGAAAATAGATTCGACCTGCCTCAGGGCACTCTCGATTTGCTCATCATGAGGGTTGTCGCGCTTGCTCCCATTCACGGCTATGCCATCGCCCAACGAATTCAGCAGATGTCTCGCGAGGCCCTGCAGGTCCAGCAGGGCTCGCTTTACCCCGCGCTTCATCGCCTTGAATACAAGAAGCTCTTAGTGGCCAAGTGGCAGCCAACCGAAACCGGCCGCGAAGCCAAGTACTATGAGCTCACTGCAAGAGGTCGGGCCTATCTGAAGGATGAAACCGAGAACTGGAAGCGACTCACGGACGTCGTCGGCCTCATCCTGAAGGGAACGGTGGAGGGAATTTCATGAGCTGGCTCCAGCGGCTGTTATCCCGCAAACAACTGGAGAGCGACCTCGACAAGGAACTGCGTTTCCATTTCGAAACGCAGGTCGCAGACAAGATTCGCTCCGGAATCCCCGAAAACGAAGCTCGCCGCCTCGCCCGCCTCGAGTTCGGCGGAATCGACCAAATCAAAGAAAACTGCCGCGAACGCCGTGGCACTCTCTGGTTCGAGTCGTTTCTGCAGGATGTCGGCTACGGCCTTCGTCAGCTTCGCAAGGCGCCGGGTTTTACGTTCACTGCAGTGCTGACACTGGCATTGGGCATTGGTGCAAACGCGACCATCTTCACGCTTGTAAATGCAGTGCTGTTGAGAAACCTGCCAGTGGTCGATCCGAAATCGCTGGTGCGTCTGGGCGATCGCGCTGATTGTTGCCAGAACTCCGGTCCGAAATCGGACGGAAGCTACAGCATGTTTTCAACCCAAACCTACGAACAACTGAAGAGGACCACGCCCGAGTTTGAAGAGCTGGCAGCGATGCAGGCAGGGTTTGAGAATCGTGCCGTCGTAGTCAGGCGTGATGGGAGTCAAGAGGCTGCCAAGCCGCGGATGGGGGAATTCATCTCTGGAAACTACTTCGGCATGTTCGGTCTACAGCCCGCGAAGGGAAGGCTGATCTCCGATTCGGATGACGTTGCCGGCGCAACCCCTGTTGCAGCGATGAGCTTTGCGACCTGGAAGAACGTCTACGGCGAGAATGATTCAGTCGTCGGTGCAACCTTCTGGATGAATACGAAGCCGGTGACGGTGATCGGTGTGGCTCCTGAGGGTTTCTATGGCGATCGCATGTCGAGTACGCCACCGGATTTTTACCTGCCGATTGCAACGATGCCCGACGAAATGGGCGGAAAGGGCATGCGTGACCCCACGCAGAATTGGCTCGACCTGATTGGGCGCGTCAAGCCGGGGGTTGCGGTGGTTCCGCTGCAGCAGAAGCTGAGCGCGGAACTTAAGCGAATATATGCGCCGGATCCACATTTTTCAGCGGCGGATATCGCTAAGGTGCATTTGGTGCTGACTGCAGGCGGTGCCGGCACACAGTCAATGCAGGAGAATTATGCTTCGAACCTCAAGCTCCTGATGTGGATTGCAGGGCTCGTACTGATGATTGCTTGCGCAAACATCGCCAATCTTTTGCTGGTACGCGGCATGCAGCGTAAGGCGGAAATGAGCGTGCGGACTGCATTGGGCGCAATGCGCACCAGAATTGTTCGGCAGCTACTTACGGAAAGCTTGCTGCTTGCGGGAATTGGCGGCCTGGCGGCCCTGGCAGTCTCCTACGGCGGAGCGCGGATGTTGCTGATGCTGGCGTTTCCGGGCGATCAGCATCTGCCGATCAGCTCACGTCCTTCAATCGAGGTGCTGGGCTTCGCGGTGTGTGTGGCGCTCATCACAGGCGTGCTGTTCGGCGTAGCTCCGTCGTTCATTGGCGCCAAAGCCCCGCCGGCAGATGCCTTGCGCAACGGGACACGAGCGACAGCGGGCGGTGCTTCACTCCTGCAGCGCGGGCTGGTGGTGCTGCAGGCGGCGTTGTCAGTCGTCTTGCTGGTGGGTGCGGGGCTGTTTTCGCAAAGCCTGGGCAAGCTGCAGCATACCGAGATGAAGCTTGAGTCAAAAAACCGCTATATCCTTCATATCAACGCACAGGCAGCCGGTTATAAGGATGAGCAGGTGAACGCGCTATACCGCACTCTAGAGGAACGCTTTCACGAAATTCCAGGGGTGGTAAAAGTCGGGGTGAGCACCTTTACGCCGATGGAAGGCAACGACGACGGCTACGGAGTCCACCTCGTTGGGCAGCCCGGCATACAAACCTCTGCTACCAACATCATTGTCAATGCAGAGTACTTCGATTCAGTTGGGACCCATGTGCTGATGGGACGTGGAATTACCGCGCACGACACGGCTACTTCGCCGCATGTTGCGGTGGTGAACGAGGATTTTGTCAAGGCTCTCTTCAAGCCCGGAGAGAGTCCGATAGGGCACCGCTTCAGTGCCGGAGACGAACCTGCTCAGCCTTACGAAATTGTAGGCGTGGTCGAAGGAACGTCTTACACCGATGTGCGCAGGAACGGGAAACGTCCCATGTACTTTGGCCCACTGACACAGCCGTCTGAGGCAGGGTACGCCGGTGCAATCGTGGTTGAGACTTCGCATCCGATGAGCGATATGGAGTCGACTGCACGGCGGACGTTGATGGAAATCAATTCAAATCTGGCGATACAGAAATTCGAGACTTTCGATGCGCAGATCGCAAGCCGATTCACGCACGAGCGGATGTTGTCGACCTTGATGAAGTTGTTCGGCGGGTTGGCGCTGCTGTTAGCGACGGTCGGTCTGTACGGGGTCACTTCCTACACGGTGGCGCGGAGGACGAGCGAGATTGGGATTCGCATGGCACTAGGTGCGGACCGCACCGGAGTGGTAGCGATGATCCTTCGCAGCGCCTTGTTGCAGACACTGTTCGGTCTGGTCATCGGAATTCCTGTGGCCTTCTATGGAGTCACGTTGGTGAAGTCACAGCTCTACGAGCTGACGACAGTAAGCAGTGATGCTCTGCTGATGGCCGTGGCAATGTTGCTGGCGGCAGCCTGCGTCGCGGGAGTGATTCCTGCGCGGGGCGCGGCATCGGTGGATCCGGTACGGGCATTAAGGTCGGAATGAGATTACCCAAGGCGTCTTCAAGATTCACCACGGCCGCACTGACTTTCGTCCGCGGATCGGTTGGTACGCCCGGTTTTTAGTGTCCTTGTTTCGATCACACCCGAGGCTCTGGCAGCTTTCAGTTTCATGGCGAAAGATGTCGAGATGACGGCGCCGAAGTAGGAACTCTCGATTGCGAATGCGGGATCCATTCATCCTTCAACTGAGAGCGATAAGGGATAAAGCTTGACGCTTGGGAATCGGCGAGCATGTCAGTCGTATTCAAACGGCTCAAGTGATTGTGAACCGTGCTTGCAGATCAGCGAAGAAGGTGACAGTGCGGTGTTGCTCTTAAATCCTGAGGTCGTCAACGCCGAGGGCAAATGGGAAACTTGGCTCTTCGCAAACTGGTTTCCCGGTGCACGACGTTACTCTTCGTTCTTTGCATATGTGGAGTCCGAACTCGAATCGATCAATCGCCTGCGTGCAGCGAGAAGCCAGAGCGAGGAAAGCAGCTTCTAAGAAGTTGCTGTCGGATCACCGTCAATGCCAAAGCTACCATTCTTCAACCTAGGTAAAACCCTAGGACAATTCCTTGCATCGTAAGCCGCATGCAGCCCTCCATCCACGTCCGAAACCTGCTTGAGACGGCCGTCCTGCACCTTCAGCATTCCCCGGACCTTAGCGAGGAAGAGGTTCGTTGGATTCAGGAATTCGCGGCGCACCTTATTACGGAATTCAGCGTGCTCAAGGAGGGGCGCGACATCCTGTATGCTCCGCTCGAAGATGGAACCACTTCTCTAGACAAAATCGGAGTCACTTCCGAATAACGCCCGGGCTGTTTGGACCAACGCTAATCGTTTTGCAGCCTGCTGTTTGCTGCTGCCGCAGGTCCCCATTTCGCTGTCAATAGCCGCCCCCTTTCACCCAACCCCCAACCCGAACCAGAACAATGCCTTCCGGCATTTCCCCGTTTGCATCCCATACCGGCCCTTTGATCCATAATCGGGTAGCAGGTGAATCACCTCGACCCTTTTTAGAGGCACCGCGAGACTGGTACCCGCATAACTCGTTCATTCACAAGATCATACGGATAAGCGTATTTGGAATGAGGAACTTACAAAAAGGGAGTGGTGGGATTGTCGAAAGCCGCTGAGGATATAGATCCCGCAGCGCGTCATTGAAACCGCTAACTTCTTTATTTTGGATTAAGTAAAGATAAGTCGTTTAGATTCTATTAAGTACGAAAAATGCCCTAAAAACTCGATTCGATCGTCATGGGCAGGACGGGCCACAGGGAAACTGGCTCGCCGATCCTAACTCGTTTGTTTTGTATTAAGTAAAAATAAGTGATTTAGAATCTATTAAGTACGAAAAAATGCCAGGAAAGGCTAGATCTCGATCCTTCCGGAACAGGATGCCGATGCCTATTGAACTGGCTCGCAATCTTAACTCCTGTGTTTTGCATTAAGTTGAGATAAACAATTTAGAATCTATTAGATAATAGAAACATGGGTGGGTAGGGATCCGCCTCGAGCGAATGAAACTGCCCCAGACAAAAAACGGCCCCCGTTATTAACGGGGGCCAAGTTGCCTTGGTTCTCTCGTGTTGCGAGAGCTCTATTGGCGGCCTACGGCGGGGTAGCCGTCGGCGCGGAAGGGAGCCTCAGGGGGGTGGCTGTTCAGCACCTACTGGTGCTGCTCCGTGCCGGTCGAGGACGCCATACCATGGGGGGATGTGGTGCCCTGGGCCGCCAAACTGTTTTCCATCAACTTGATATGCACAACGCTCGGAACCCGCTCACGACGGTGGCTGGCTGGCTTCGGCGCGGTCTGATCTGCTGCCGGAGCGTTGCTCGCCACTTGAGTGGTGTCTTCGATGTGGGCGTTGCCGAGTGCTACTGCGTGCATACGGTAGACGGGAATCTCATGTTCAGTTACGAGGTAGCGCTTAACAGCCTCCGCCTCACGCTGCGAAGACGCGATTCCTGTTGCCCCTGCCGCAGGCGAACGCGCTTCGATTTCGATAATGAAGCCCTGATGACCTTCCAGGCTCTTCGCCATGTCATCCAGCTTCGACTTTGCATCCTTCGACAGCACCGGGCTGCCGTTGCGGAAAGGAACCTCGACGTCGCTGATCGGCTTGTAGTTGTCGAGTCCGCTCACCGTGGTGTTGAGAGTATCGACGTGTCCTGATGCGGTCGTTGCGGTGTCGTTGGCCTTCTTCGCCTGGTCGCCGGCTTGTGTAGCTACCTGGTTCGCCGCATCGGCCGAGTCCTGGGCCTTCTTGATGCCGGCTGTTGCGCGGGCATCTACGTCCTTGATGTCGCCAGCGTTCTTTGCATTCACCTGGTCGAGCTCAGTCAGGCGATCGTTGATCGGATCGAGCCTCTTCTTCACCCACTTCTTACGCGCCATCGGATTGACGCGGCCCCAGAATCCCTCTTTCTGCTCCTGGATCGGTTGTGTCGCTGTTGCCGGAGGAGTCGAGGTTGGTGTCTGCTGCGCGGCTGCCGGAGCATTCTGGGAGTTGGCGTCTGGCTGCTGCGTCTGCTGAGCCATCGCGGGGATCGCGAAAGCTGAAGCCAGGGCGAGAACGGCTACCTGGCCTGGAACCATAATTCTTGCTCTAATGTCGTTCTTCATTTTTGTCTAACCCCTGATGATGCGGATGCCGCGTTCGTTTGCGGGTGAGCGGACCCTGCCGCTCGCCCTCCTTAGTGCATGGAGCGTGCCAAAGCGATGTGGCCTTGTGGAGAAACAATCAACTTGCATGTTCTGAACGGATTAACCAGAAACGGCTCTTTGAGAGCTTCCGGAATTCCCGATGGCGGGCAATTCATTGCAAAGTAATTTTTACAACGAGCGGTAAGTCTTACCCGGTAAATCAAGCGCTTTTAAGCTACTTAGCCTCTACACGAACGATCCGCATCTCGGGATAAACCCCGTTCCAGCCCCCGGTCACTGCATCGAAAATGAGCCGGAAATCCCGTCCTTCACCCGCCTTCAGCGGAGCCGCTGAAACAGGCTCAAGATCCACATAGGGATCACGAGTCCGAATCCATTTCACCGCCTGTGTCTCGTTCTGAGCCACCTCATTGGCGGCATTCCTGAACAAAACTTGCATCGAGATCCCGGTCACCGTCTTGTTGCCATTGTTCGTGATGCGTCCATCGATATACGTGACCTTCCCGCCGGCGAGATTGCTGCTCTCACTCATCTTCACGTCCGTGAGGGGAAGGCTCGCGGCATATGGATCAGCCTGGGCCGAGATTGGCGTCACGGCAGCCGGTCCCTTGCCGCGCTCCATTATGAAGATCACGACGGCGGCCACGACGACAATCACGCCTGCGGCAATCGCCAGGGGCATCCAGTTCCGCTCGCGCGGTTCAGTCGGGGGAGCAAGCTGAGGTCCGGTACTCACGAGCGGATTCTACACCTTATAGCCGCCAACTTCATTGAAACGAATGGTTCACACGCTGGCCTCATCGCGATACACTGACCGCCCGGGCGGTTTGGCAGTTATGAATCATCCGGCCACTTCAAATCGCATCACTTGGAGGAGTCATGCCCAAATATGTAATCGAGCGCGAGATTCCGGGAGCCGGGAAGCTCTCTCCCGACGAACTTCAGGCAATCTCTCAAACATCATGCGGAGTCCTTCGCAAACTCGGCCCAGAGATCCAGTGGGTTCACAGCTACGTAACTGGCGACAAGATCTATTGCATCTACAATGCGCCCAACGAAGAGATGATTCGCGAACACGCAAAGCAAGGCGGTTTCCCTGCCAATTCCGTCGCTAGAGTGAGCTCAATCATCGATCCCACTACATCCGAAGCCTGATCCTTGCTGCACCCTCACCAACAGTTCGCCGAATCTGGCCCCGCGGCTCGGCGAACAACAGTCTTATGCCTTTCGTAGTACTCCAGTAACTTGACCCCTAGCACTTTTGGTTGATTCACAACGAAGCACAAGTGAATCTAAATAGTCGATAACGTGCTCAAGGGTCCGGCAGCCGTATTGGCCGCGAGTTTTAGAAAGGCAAGACATGACTTCCTCCCCCTCTGCAATTTCGGTACGGCCGTCTCGCAAGGAGGACCTGGTCTATCAGGTCGTCACAGTTGTAGCGATGGTCACGCTGGTCGCCAGCGTCTGGATCTTTTAACTCCGCGTCGAGCGCACACGCCAATTCGATGGCGATTCGCGCTGTCCTTAATCATTTCTGACGTATTCGGCCGTGGCTGCTGATTCCGCTCGTACCCGTGCGCCGCGGATGATCACGACCATGTAGATTCCGAGAGTCGCGAAGATCACCACCAGGAAGATCGGCACGATCGCCGGCGACAACCGAAACGCTCCGACGCGCGCCCCTTGAATAATCCCGCTCTGGATATAAACGAAAAGGCACAGCATCTCCGTCTTGATCCACGCAATCATTTCGCTCGTCTTCTCTTGAATAAGCGGCAGATTCGCTTGCGTAACCCGAACCGGTAGGTTGTAGCTCCGAAAGCGAACGCTCGCCAAGCCGGTAAATAAGAGGTAAAGACCCGCTCCAACCGCCGGCAGAACCCAGAGAATCGTCGGCGAGCCCCACGCATTCGGGTGCCCCGAAATGTCAAAGTGCGTTGGCACCCGGTCTGGCAGGCGATCCAGCCCGTTCAAAGCCCAGTAGGTGATCCAGGACAAATATCCCAGCACAATCAGCGCCAGCACTTCTATCGTCTTGCGCATGTCTAGCCTCGTTGCATGCCAGTTTAACCCTCGAACTCCCCATTCGCGTTATTACTAACGCGCTAAGTGGTATTCCCGTCAAGATTTTCAACGCCCTAGACTACAAGATGTTTGCCGGACCCCACGTTTCCCCGTGAATGTTCGGGGTCGGGCAACTGCTCCTGAACCAAGAGGTCACCGGCATATGCGATTGAGAAGCCTGCTTTTGCAATGTTGCATCTTCGCAAGTGCCGTTCATTTACCTGCCCAGGCGATCACCGGCAACATCGTGATCAAAACGAGGCTCACCAAACCCAGCGTCACTCCCAACGTGTCGGTCTACCAGAGAGGTACCGCTGTCAAGTTGGGAAAGGACCCCGATCAGGACCCGATCGCTTACGAGCGTTCGCGAGTCGTCATCTACCTTGAAAGCCCTGTTTCCGCTAGTCCGAAGCCGGCCGACTCAACAGCGGCGCCCCAGGTCCAGCAGCTCGATCGGCGATTCATGCCCGATCTGGTTGTTGTGCCCGTCGGATCCACGGTGACCTTCCCCAACATGGATCCCATCTTCCACAACATCTACTCCCTATCGAAACCCAGATCCTTCGATCTTGGAAACTACGACAAGGGGCAGACACGCAAGGTTACATTTCCCAAACCGGGCATCGTTGAAATCTACTGCCATCTCCACCCCAACATGCAGGCGACAGTCGTCGTGACGCCCAACCGCTGGTTCGCTCGTCCCGATCGCAGCGGACAATATCGCATCGCCGATGTCCCACCCGGCCAATACACGCTCGTGGCATGGCATAAGACTGCTGGCTTCTTCCGGAAAACCATCGTCGTCGACAACGAGCACGACGCAACGGCGGATTTTTTCATCCCGCTCGATATCGATTCGAAGCAAGAAGCGCAACAGGTACGCGACCTCGAACACAACGGCGGATCGCGATGAAAACTCATCTTCGAACCCGCGCATTCATCCTCTGCTTTTTGCCCTTCGCCATCCTGCTGACCACCAGCTTCTGGATGATTCAACGCTTCGTCCAGGCGACGGTTCGCGATGGCCTGCACACGTCGCTCCGCGATAGCCAGATTGCCATCGCGAACATCCACGCCAAGGGTGACCTGCGCAACAGCCGCTTCCTGCGCATCGCCGGCGAGAACACCGCTCTCAAAGCGGGGCTCGAACTGGCGCGCCAGAATCCGAAAAGCTCCGATGCGCGCAGCACCGTCGAAGATCAGCTCCGCGAACTCGGCGAGCACATGGGGTTCGATTTCATGCTCGTCACCACGTCCAACGGGAGCCCGCTCGCCGGTGTGGCACGTCAGGGATCCCAACTCGTTCCGCTGAACCTGTCCAACCTCGATCGCAACCGCTCTGGGTTCCTGCTGCTTGACGGCCGGATATTCCAGGTCGCCTCAGTTCCGGTTGACGTCAACAACGAAAACATCGGATCGCTCACTGTTGGGGAGTTCTTCGACTTCTCCGATCTCACAACTCTCGTCGTACTCGTCCGCAACGGCACCGTCATTCAGTCGAATATCCCTTCGGTTCCAGCACGCGATCTTCAGACCGCGCTCGCAGCATGCAAAACCCATACCGAGTGCGATCTGCATCTGAACGGAACAAACTGGATTTCTCTGCCGATGGAGTCCTACGGCAACGGTTATACCCTGCTCAGCCTCGACAACATCGACCAGGCGACACGCCCGATTCAGGCGAAATTGCACAAGCTGTTTCTTCAACTCGCATTCGCCAGCGTACTTGTTGCCTTGCTCTGCAGCCTTGGCTCCTCCACTTCCATAGTCAATCCCATCGCCACGGTCGTTTCGCATTTACGCAAGGCTGTCAACACCGGCCGTCTCGGCGAAATCGAGTCACAGCGCTCATCCATCGTTGAGATTCAGGAACTTGCGCAGATCTATAACGAGGCTGCCGTCTCGGTGCACGCGGCCGGCGAGCGCCTCTCATCTGCGTATCTCGAGTTCGTCGGATCCCTTGCCAGCGCTCTTGATGCCCGCGATCAATACACCGCCGGGCACAGCCGTCGCGTCAGCGAGCTTTCGTGCGCTCTTGCAACCGCGATGCAACTACCAGACCAGGAAGTGGAGCGCATCCGAATCGGCGCCCTTCTGCACGACATCGGCAAGATCGGTGTTTCCGATAGTGTGCTTCAAAAACCCGGACGTCTCACTGACGAAGAATTTGACCAGGTAAAGCAACATCCGGTGATTGGCCGCAGAATCCTCGAAGGCGTGCACGGCTTCGCTGAATATCTGCCCGCTGTTGAACTGCATCATGAGAACTGGAACGGGACCGGCTATCCGCACGGCCAGCGCAAGACGGAGACTCCTATCGACCCGCGGATTATTCACGTCGCGGACGCGTATGACGCGATGACCACCGACCGTTCTTACCGCCAGGGCATGACCCACGAAAAGGCGCTCTCAATCCTCGTCGATAATGCTGGAATCCAGTTCGATCCCGAAATCGTCGCCACATTCCTGATGCTTCCGCGCGAAGTCCTCACGGGACACTCTGCTCCCGCTAAATCGGAAATGGAACTCGAGGAGCTCGACCAGGTCGCAGTCGGATGAAGACCGTTCGCCATCTCGGGTTTCTCCTGCTCGTCCTCGCACCAACTTATCTGCGCGGGCAGGAGGCGAACTCGGGCATCGACCTTCGCGCCACCCTGACCGCCCAACTGATGGGTTCGAACCAGCTCACAGCTGAACCCCGCTCGGGCTCGCCCGTTATCGCCGGCTCTCGCACCATCGCGTACCCCACGCTCAAATTCAGCGAGCACTGGTTTGCAACCGGCGCCGTTCAACTCGTCACACGCCCTTACTACACTTCCAACCTTTCCACCGAAGGATACGGCGCAAAGGGCTCCGTTTTGCAATCCACGCTGAACTACTCGCGCGTCTCGCGTCGCGGATCGTTGCTCGTTCGCGGCGGGGAAATGTCTTCAGCATTCGGTTCGTTTCTGTTGCGTTACGACGATGCCGATAACGCGCTCATCGATCTGCCGCCGCAATACGGCTACTACTATGCGCCCGTCTCGTTCCTCGCCGTGGCCGCTGCTCAGGTCGACGCCACCCGCGGCAAGTGGGACGGCCGCCTTCAATTCGCAAACTCCTCGCCCGCAAATCCTCGCAGCATCTTCGCGCATGACCAATACGGCAACTGGACAGCTGGCGCGGGCTACACGGTCCACCAGGGATTTCGCATCGGCGTCTCAGGCTATCGTGGACCATACCTCGATAGGAAATACGCCTACTATTACCCTGGCGAAGCGAAGCCCAGCACGCTACCCGCACACGCCATCGGAGTCGACGCCAACTGGGCTCATCGCCACACCTCTGCTTACTTGGAAGTTCAGCGATTAGTGATGTCCTATACGCTGTTTCCGGATTTCCGCGATTCGGCGGGCTACGCTGAGCTCCGCCAGGTCCTGAGCCCTCGATGGTCCATCGCCGGCCGCTATTCGCTGACAAGCATCAACGTGACAGGCAGGACCAACATCGTCGAGACCACCGGTTCCTACCGCCCGAATTGTTTCCAACTACTGAAATTCGGCTACGAGCTTCGTCACGCGAGCACCGGCTCCGAGAGAAACAATAATATCGTCGCCGTTCAGTACATAACGACTTTCCACAAATCCGCCGCCCTGTAAGGTCAGCAGATATCAGCCGATGGCCGTCTGCACTAGCAGCCATGCATTCGCGCACGCAATCAGTACAGCCGTGCTCCAGGCCAGCGTTTTCAGCCACATCGCGTTCACAAACTCGCCCATCTTCGCGCGATTGCCTGTAAACATCACCAGCGGGATCACCGCGAAACTCAGTTGCAGCGACAGTATCACCTGGCTCAGGATCAGCAGCTTCTCCGTCCCGCGTTCACCGTTGAACCACACGACGATGATCGTTGGGATGATCGCCAGCCCGCGCGTAATCAGCCGGCGCAGCCACGGCGATACCTTCAGGTGAATGAATCCCTCCATCACGATCTGCCCTGCAAGGGTTCCCGTGATTGATGAATTCTGCCCCGATGCAAGCAGCGCAATCGCAAACAGCGTACTCGCGAAGCCCGCGCCTACCAGCGGACTCAGCATCTTGTATGCATCTTCAATTGCCGCGACCTCAAAGTGCCCGCTGCGATGAAACACCGCAGCCGCCACGATCAGGATTCCTGCGTTCACAAACAGTGCGAGCGTCAGCGCCATCGCCGAATCCACATTCGCCATGTGGATCGCTTCACGCTTCCCTTCCGCCGTGCGCTTGTACTTTCGGCTCTGCACGATCGATGAATGCAGATAGAGGTTGTGCGGCATTACCGTCGCACCCAGAATTCCAATCGCGATATACAACATCGCCGGGTTGGTAATGATCTGCGAGGACGGAATGACCAGGCTTCTCAGCGCGATCAGGTGCTCCGGCCGCGAAAGAAAAACCTGTACACCGAACATCGCCAGAATCGTCCCGATCAGCACAATCACCAGCGCCTCGACGTACCGGAATCCGAATCTCTGCAGCAGCAAAATTACCAGCACATCAACGCCCGTAATCAGCACGCCGTAGAACAGCGGAATATGAAACAGCAGTTGTAGTGCGATCGCCGATCCAATCACCTCAGCCAGATCGCACGCCGCAATCGCAATCTCCGCTCCCACCCAAAGAAAGAAGCTCGCTCTTTTCCCGAAGCTCTCGTGGCACAGTTGCGCCAGATCGCGTTCCGTCGCGACGCCCAGTTTGAGCGCCAGGCTCTGCAGCAGGATCGCCATCAGGTTCGACAGCATAACCACGAACAGCAGCGTGTACCCGAATCGCGAGCCGCCCGCAATGTCCGTTGCCCAGTTCCCGGGGTCCATGTACCCCACCGCAATCAGGAACCCTGGACCGATAAATCCCAGCAGCCGTCTCCAGTACACGCGCGATTGCGATATCCGTACACTCGCGTGCACTTCAGGTAAGGAGGGCTCGTGGAGTCCAACCGGGTTTGTGATTTTGGTAGCCATCTAGGAAAAAGAGGGGACAGCCGACACTACTCAACTCGAGTATGCCATAAGTTAATCATAGTTAACATAAAAATATTATTGCTAATTACCTAGCTCACTCCAGCCTCAGCCAAACCGCCTCTGCTGCCGGCCTCCCTAAAATCGATTTACCCGTAGACAACTCAATCGAAACGGTTTGATCATAATTTTGGCTCACCACTCGAATGCTCTTGTCCGGCCCAATTCCCATACGATGCAGAAATAACAGCAGTTGGGAGTCTCGTTCCTGCAGGCTGCTGACCCGGTAGCGTTCACCCGCCTTCGCCTCGGAAAGTCGCACCTCTCCGCGCTTCTTTCGCTCCGCGGGCTGCTCCGGAAGCACCGCATTCCCATGCGGGCACGCGCCGCCTTCCCCCAGTTTCTCCTTCAGTTTTGCCTCAAAGGCGGGAGACACTGCATGTTCCAGCCGCTCCGCCTCATCGTGTATCTCGTACCACTCCATCCCGAAGATCTCTTTCAGCATTCGCTCGATAAGGTGGTGTCGCAGAGCCGTCCGATAAGCCGTCTCTCGCCCTGCCTGGGTCAGCCGGACAATCCCGTCATCACTCATTTCCACGTACCCGTCCCGGCGCAGTCGCTTCAACGCCATCGTCACCGCGGGCGCCGACACCTCAAGCCAGTGCGCCAGCGTAGCCGGGATCACCTGGTGCCCCTCAGCCTCCGCTTCAAGAACGGCCTTGAGATAATTTTCCTTCGATACCTGAATCGCGTCTTTCATCGTCGTCCCATCCACTCTAATGCTTTTTCCCGGCCTGAGAGGCGACGCTCCAAGCTAAGAACGGGGGCAAAACAAAACCAGCTCTCCGAGTGTCTCGAAGAGCTGGTGCAGAACTGACAACTGAATACTGGCAAGCCTGGCTGCGTTACTTCACTCTCACCTTCGGCTCAACCGACAATCCCGGTCGTAGCGCATGGTTCGCGTCTTCCTTATTCAGATCGTCGAAGTCGATACGCACCGGAACGCGCTGCACTACCTTTACGTAGTTGCCCGTCGCATTCTCTGGCGGGAAGAGCGATAGCACCGAACCAGTCGCGCCACCGATCTGCGTCACGTGCGCATCATATTTTTTCCCCGTGGCGTCCACGCTGATCTCCACCGCCTGCTTCGCCGACATGTGTTTCAATTGCGTCTCTTTGAAGTTCGCCGTAACCCAGAGATCTTCGAGCGAAACCAGCGTCAGCATGTTCTGTCCCGTCGACACGTTCTGGTTGATCTCGACGCTCTTGCGCGTCACGATGCCGGCTGCCGGAGCAACAATCTTGGTGTAACTCAGGTTCAGATTCGCCTGGTCGAGCTGCGCCTGTGCCTTTTGCACCTCGGCTTCAGCCTGCCTGTAACGTGCATACTGGGCCGCGACCTGCTGCGGACCAGTCTGCGCATATTTGAACTGCGCTTGCGCCTGAGATGCCTTCTCGCTTGCAACCCTTACGGCGTCTCCCGCTGCCCGCTCATTCGCATGCGCATCATCGACAGACGCCTTGGCCGCGTCCGCCGAGGCAACCGCAGCATCGTACTGCTGCTTGCTGATTACGTCCTTTTCAACAAGCGGTTTGTAGCGCTGCAGGTCCGCTTGCGCCTTGGCATTGTTAGCCTCAGCTTGAACCACCTTCGCGTGGGCAGCAGCCAGTTGCGATTGCGCCTGCGAGATTCCCGCGCTCGCCGCCGTCACATCTGACCCGGCCGAAGCCAGGTTGCTACCGGTGTTGATGCTGGTGATTGGCACATTGACCTTGGCCGCGGCAGCTGCAGCTTCCGCACTTGCAAGGGCCGCCTTTGCATTCTCGACCGCAACCTGATAATCCCTGGGATCCAGTTCGGCAATCAAGTCGCCCTTGTTCACCTGCTGATTCTCGTCCACGTTGACCTTGGCCACCTGGCCGTTGATGCGCGAGCTGATCTGGATCAGATGCCCATTGATCTGCGCGTCGTCCGTATCTTCGTAATAGGTGGAATGCCACCAGAATCCAAGCGCGACCAGCACCAGAATCACTACCGCTACGATGATGATTCCTCTGCGGCGAGTAGGGGGCTGCGCCACCTCTGTGCTCTCATCGCGCGGCGCCTGCACTGTCGTTGTTTCCGCCACGTCTACTTCCCTCCAAGGTATTTCTTGTAATCCTGCCCCGCTCCAAGCGCACGTGCCAGGCTTAGCTTGGCTACGTTGTCGCGATAGAGGCTGGATACATATTGATTGTTTGCCTGCGCTACCGACTGCTCGGCCTGGCTTACTGCAAGGTTGTCGCTCACGCCGTTCACGTAGCGCTGCTGCGCTTCGCTCAACGCCTCGGTCGCCAATTCCACGTTCGATCGCGAAACTTCTACCTGCTTCTGCGCGGCGTCGATATCCAGCAGCGCATCGCGAATGTCCGCATCCACCTGGGCGTTCAAATCGCTCAACTGCGCCTTCTGCGTATCCAGTTGCGACTGCGCAACCTGAGCTTCGCCACGGAGCTCGAACTCTTTGAAAACCGGCACACTCAATGTGCCCTGCGCATCGCCCGTACCGTGTGAATGCCGAACATTCACACCAATATCGCCATAGTCCGCATCAACTTTGACCGTCGGATAACGGTCCGCCGTCGCACCCTTGCGCTGCTCCTCCGCCGCCTTCGTCTGCTCAACCATTGCGGCCAGATCCTTGCGATTTGCGTGGGCCTGCTTGATGGTTGCATCGATATCCAAGTGATCGAAAACCGCGTAGGGAGACTTGTCCGAGAGATTGAACTTCTGATCGAGAGGCAGACCAATAACCCGTGCAAGCGCCAGTTTGTCCTTCTCGAAGCTGTTCTGGGCCACGATCAATTGCTGCTGCAACGACTGGTAGTCCACCTGCGCGCGCAGCACATCAAGTTTCGGCGCTGTTCCCGCATCGTGATTGGCATTGGCCTGATCCAGTGAAATTTTCGATGTCGCCACTTGGGCATGGAAACTATCCACGAGCCCTTGATCGGCGAGAACCAGCATGTAAGCGTTCCCCACCGTCAGCACAACCATGTCCCGGGCATCCTGCTCGGACAGTTGCGCCGCCCTGAACTGATGCTTCGCGGCCATGTATGAATGCAAAGCTTTCAGATCCAGAAGAGACCAACTCAACGATGCACGCAGATCCGTGTAGCCGAACGGTCCAATAATTGTCGGGATTCCCGGAATTCGCAGTCCCTGAGCAGCGAGATCGACTTGTTGTAGTGCCTCACGCGCATTGAACTCCACGTCCGGCAACAACGGCTGAAGCTGGCTCAACCTCTGTGCTTTGGCCGAGGCCGTCTGCGTTCCGCTTAGAATCGCCCCAAGATTGTTCTTCACGCCCCGCTGAATTGAATCGTCCAGCGAAAGATCGAGCGTCTGCGGAGTCGCCTGACCCGCCGTCACGCTTCCCTGATAGCTCCCGGCGGTCGGACCAGCAGATTGCCCTGGTATTGACGTCGGTAACTGCTGTGCAATCAGCGTCCCCGACGCCATTGCTCCAAGCATTACCGCGGGCGCCGCACACCAAAAAAGTTGTTTAGGGTACTTCCTACAGTCTGAGGACATCGATCCTTGAAATCCTGGCCTTCAAAAATCCGCCGGAGATTTGTTTGCACTTGAGTAGATGCCCGCCCCGGGCCCGCAGGTTCTTTATCTCCAGTGTATCGAACAAAGAATGGTGAACTCGAAGAATGCCTCGGGGACCCGATCATCTACCGCCACAATGAAGTGATTCAAATCACGCTCGTCGACGCAAGCGTCCCGAAAACCATCTTGGTCCCTTGTCCCCGGTCCTCACTTCACTGCGTGAATCAACTGCGATGCCAGCGAGCACAATCCCTGCCGGAAGATCTCTCGCACTGCATCCGCGTTCCACCGCTCGGCACCCTTGCCGCCATGATCGACCAGAATCTCTGCCGTTTCGGTCGCGTTGAACCCTGCCACCGCCCGCAGTACGAAGATGACTCTTGTCTGAGTCGGCAGTCCTTCGATCCAGTTCTTCACGTTCTCGCGGTTCGGTCCCGCCAGCATGCTCTCCAGCTCAGCCCTTGAAATACCGGCAGACTCCAGATCGTCATCCTCGATGCATGTAGCCGCGTGTTCCAGCCACTCCGGAGCTGCCAGGCTTCCCGGCTTGCGTTCCGAAATCTGCTCAATCGCCGCACTACAAAGTGCCTTCCGGCTGCTTTTCCGGGCCTCATCGGCGTTGCTGCACGCCGAAAGATCCGTGCGCGCGACCGCCGTCTCCACCAGTTCAATGCTGTCCTCGCCCTCCCCGACCAGCATTGAAGCCATACTGTACAGACCGGCAGCGATCACGTCGAGAAGCGCATCCACCCCGCCTAACGCGTTTGAAACGATCGCCTCGTCCTTCGGATGGCCATCCAGTAACCCCTGCACTTTCCGCGAGAACTCTTCAGCGCCCGCCGGAACTGGCTGCTGTGGAATCAGAACATCCTTGGGGTCCGAATCATGAGACATAGAATGAGCACCTCGCCTGGGGAGAACGCAGACTATACAGAGTCTTTATCCTCCACCCGTCCCCCGTCGCAGGTCAATCTTTGCCTAGGTCGAATTCAGACCGTTTTTTGCATTCCATTAACCTGATTTCTTCCATCATCTGTAAGCATGACGAGCAGTTACAATCTCAGCTTCGGATTCCTCATCACCGGCAAAACGCTGTAGACTTTCCAACACGGTCTGTATCGAACCCATGGCTCGAACGAAGCAGAAACAAAAGCTTTTTACCGGACGCGACCATTCATGGATGCAGTTCAATCGCCGCGTCCTCGAAGAAGCTGAAGACTCGACCAATCCTCTTCTGGAGAGAGTCAAGTTTCTCGCCATCACCGGTTCTAATCTCGATGAGTACGTCGAAATCCGCCAGGCCAGCCTCATGCAGCGCATCGAGGATGGCTATCGTGAACCCGGCTACGACGGTCTCCGCCCGGATGAATCCCTCGCCGCGCTCACGGCTGAAATTCACGTCTTCGTCGAAGCCCAATACCGCTGCTGGAACGACCTCCTTCTACCCGAACTCCGGAAACAGGGCATCCGGTTGCTCGAATGGAACGAACTTGATTCCGATCAGCGCGCCTACGCCCAGACCTACTTCCAGCGCGATGTCGATCCTCTTCTTACCCCCATCGCCATCGATCCCGCGCACCCCTTCCCGCGCGTCTTGAACAAGGCGCTGTGTCTTGCGCTGCTCCTTCGCCGCAAGCGCAAAACCTCTGGCCCGGTTGTTCTCGGCGTCGTCACCGTTCCGCGCGCACTTCCGCGATTCGTTCGTCTCCCAGCCGAAGACGGTAAGTTCGATTACCTCCTCCTGCAGGACCTGATCGCCCAGAATCTCGGCGGCATGTACCGCGGTTATGAAGTTCAATCCAGAGTGGCCTTCCGCGTCACTCGAAATTCAAACCTTTACATCGAAGAGGAAGAAGCGCGTTCGCTCCTCGAAACCGTCCGAGTCGAATTGACCAATCGTCGTAAGGGCGATTCCGTTCGCCTGGAGATCGAGGCCGGAGCCGATTCCGAAATCGTTGAGCGTCTCCGCATCAACTTCGAACTCGACGAGGATCAGGTCTTCCGTGGTGATGGCCCGGTTAACCTCTCGCGAGTGATGTTCTTCTACAGTGACATCAATCGGCCGGACCTGAAGTACCCGCCCTTTACACCACACGCACTCCACCTCAGCCGAAAATCAACCAACGTCTTTGACGAGTTGCGCCAGCACGACATCCTGCTTCATCACCCCTACGACTCCTACGAGGCCGTCGTCGACTTCATTCAGCAGGGCGCGGAAGATCCTGCTGTCGTAAGCATGAAGCAGACGCTCTACCGCACCAGCCAGGACTCGCCCGTCTTCTCAGCTCTGATCGAAGCCGCCGCCACCAAGGAAGCCACTCTCGTCGTCGAGCTCATGGCCCGCTTCGATGAAGCATCCAACATCCGCTGGGCGCGCAGCATGGAAGACGCCGGCGTCCAGGTCTTCCACGGTGTCGTAGGCCTCAAGACCCACTGCAAACTTGCCCTGCTCGTACGCCGCGATGAAGACGGAGTCACGAGGCGCTACTGCCACCTTGGCACTGGCAATTACAACCCCATCACAGCGCGCTTCTACACCGACCTCAGCCTGCTCACCTGCGATCCCCAGATAACCGAGCGCGTGCACATGGTCTTCAACTACCTGACGGCGCACGCTGAAATCGATGACTACAGCCCGCTGCTGGTCGCACCCCTCACCATGGCAGAAAGCTTTCTGCGCCTGATCCGCCGCGAAATGGAACACGCGGGCGCCGGTCGCCCTGCGCACATCGTCGCCAAAATGAACGCGCTCCTTGAGCCAAGCGTCATCGAAGCTCTCTACGCCGCATCGAACGCGGGCGTCGAAGTCGATCTCATCATCCGCGGCCTTTCCATACTTCGTCCGGGTGTAAAAGGGCTCTCCAGCAACATCCGGGTCCGCTCCATCGTGGGACGCTTCCTCGAGCACTCCCGCATTTTCCACTTTGCGAATGGCGGCGACAACGAGATCTACCTCGGGTCAGCCGACTGGATGCCGCGCAATCTCTTTGAGCGCTGCGAGGTTGTCTTCCCCGTGAGAGACCCCGCTGTGAAGGCTCGCATTCACGATGAGATCCTTCCCTCCTACCTTGCCGACACAGTAAAGGCACGCCTTCAGCAGCCCGACGGCACCTACCGCCGAGCGTCGGCCTCGAAGGATGGTCCATCGTTCTCTGCGCAGGACTTCTTGATGAAGCTCGCCGAAGGCAAGGCAGATATAACCGCAATTCCCAGGGTGAAAGAGCTTATGCCTGCGCCAAAGCGCGCGAGATCCCTCAAAAAGACCGCCCAGCCCGCTCACGCAGCCGACTAAAACGTTGGAAAAAACGAGCCGACATCGGCCATACTTCTTAATCTGCCCTATGGCAGTCCCAAAACAATCGCAGACGCGATAAATCGCAACTGTCTCACTGAAGGGGGTTCACCTGAAGCACTTGTCAACACCGGCGTCCCAAGCCCGTCCGCTAAACCATTCATTCCAATCTCCAAAAACCTTCCGCCGGATTGCAGTCTGATTCTCACTTCCAGTCACAATGAAGTTGACAGTTCCAAATCTCGCTCGAGAGGAACCACGCCCGTGAAAGTCTGCATCCCGAGATCGTTCGTCCCGCGACAGTTGTCCCCTTGTTCTCTCGATCCTGCTCGATGCGCCTTCGTCCCTGCCTCGCGCTAACTCCCTTTATTTGCATATTCATTCGGCTAACTCCAATGGGGAGAGATATCTGCATTGAGCCGCCGCTACAAACCCATGAAAGTAGGATATTTACCCAAAAAAGGGGGGGAGGGGGTAGGGACTCGTCCGTACAGACCGGGGGGATAGCCGACAAACGAATCGGGGACATTCCTGATACTGCACCGAGGGCCTGAGGCCGTACAACGTGCTCCTGCCAAGCTGTTCCCGTGTTAGGAAAGCATTTCACCGCCGCCAGGGACTTGAGAAAGCCAAGTCTTCAAAGTGACGATTCCGACCTGGTGCATCCAACTCTCCGAGGAGAACTGCAATGCCGGAACAGCCGCCCGATCCCCTGCACTACGACATGAAAATTCCACCGGAGCCCGCCCCGAATAAACAGCACGCTCCGGAAAAGCCGGCCTCTGATCAGGACGAAAGTGAATCGACTTCGACAAAAGACACCGATGTCGTCCGGGGCAGTGACCGGCCCCACGCTGGTCGAGGGGAGAAATAGCAGGCTTCAAAGTTCACTTCATCTCTCACTTGGCGTATCTTTTGCGCAACAGGAACACTCTCATTTCCAGCGCGTGACAGGCTCCAGTGGATAGCGCGCGGTCTGGAGAGGCCGAATGATCGTGCGCAAAATCAGCCGTCGCCCGCCTGAATGGCAGGTCATCGAACGCAGAGTGAAGCGTCGCTGGATGCTCCCCATCCGGCGCGTCGAATGGTTTTTCGAGTGGATCGCATTCGCGTTGAGTCGCTGGAGCTTCCTCGAGGTGCTGGAGTACCTCGGCAGTCTCTCCGTACTCATCGGCGTGATCTTCTACTTCAGCGAATCAGGCGACCGCGTGAAACAACGCCATTACCAGGCATGGCAGGTGATCAACACAGCTCAGGGAAAAGGCGGAAGCGGCGGGCGCATTGAAGCATTGCAGGAGCTGAACGCGGATAAAGTTCCTCTCGTCGGCGTCAATGCCTCATCTGCATTTCTTCAAGGCATTCATCTTGAACGCGCCAACCTGCTCCGGGCGGACCTTAGTTCCGCCGATCTTCGCGGCAGCGCTCTCCGCCAAGCCGACCTCACCTTCGCCAATCTTCAGTCCGCAAATTTCAGAGGCAGTGATCTTCAAGATGCAGATTTCGGAAACGCAAGCCTGGCTGACTCCGACCTGGTTGCCACTGATCTCACCGGCGCAAAACTCGACAATGCCGATCTCTCTTCCGCCGATCTGCGGAATGCAAATCTACAGCGAGTGGCATGGCAGCGCATCGCGGCAATAAAGTCTGCCAATATCGCCGGCGTGAGGAATGCTCCGAACGGTTTCCGGGAATGGGCTCTGAAGAACGGCGCAGTGGAAGTGCAGAACGCCGACAACTGAACGCCTTCGCCTTAAGCTGCGTTCTCCTCCTCTCCGTGCTCCGCTGCTCGCGTAGCGGCACGAAGCGTCACGGAGAAAGTGGGGACTTTCTCCATGTGCCATATCTGCTTGTAGCCCTCATCTCCGCGCAGCATGTCGATGATCGCCACGCCTTCCTGCGCCGCGCGCTCCACTGCATAAGCAATCAACAGCGTTCCCGGCCGCAGATCCGCATGCTCAGGCGAATAAGCGGTGATGTAAAAATACTGTGTTCTACGCTCCCTTGCCGGATCGATGAGTGAATGCAGCACAGCGATCACCTGATCATCCAGCTTCAAAGCCATCAATCGCAGCAAGCCCGCTCGCAGCAGCAATGGCATTGCCTCGCAATGCCACCGCACCACGCACTCATCCGCGAGCACCCCTCCCTCACCGCGCGTCTGCCATCGCAATGCGTGCAGCCGTCGCAACTCCTCGAAAAACTCCTCCCAATTCGACTCGACGGCCTGCACCAATTCCAGTCTTCCGCATCGCTGCGCGCGGTTCCGGTAGTACATCGCGTTTCGCCTGATCTTCTGAGGCAGCTCAGCCATCATCACGGCCGCCATGCGCGAACACCCCTCCGACTGCGATATAGAAGCGGCTCGGTCAGAAGAGACTGATCCCTGACCTCTGCTCTCTGCGCCTCTCATCGCCTCCAGCAGCCTCGAATGTTCCGATAGCTGCGTCGCGCAAAACACATCATGCTTTACGCTGCCCCGCAGCTCCTCGATTGAACCCCTGATTTGCTCGATCAAACATTCCGGTGCAAACACACCGTCCAGGTAGTCTGTAGTTCCGACCCCCAGGGGAAGTAGCTGCCCCTGCCGTTTCGTGCTGGCCCGGTAAACGTAGAACGGCAGAAAGCCAATCGCTTCGCCTTTACGTTCGATCACAACTGCGCTCAATTCATCATTTCCAAACTGACGCCACCAGGGCAGCAGCCATTCAGGGCTTTGAAACGGCATAGCCTGCTGATCGCGTTCCCATAAACGCCGCCAGGCGGGGACGAAACTGCTCAGTTCTTCCGTAGTCCGGAGAAGTCGATATTCAACTGATGGCTGCAGCACCACACCGGGGTCCTTCCTGGAGAATTGTGCGATAGAGATCGAAATACCGCTCGATCATCCGTTCTTTTGAGAATCGCCTTTCTGCGGCTTCACGGCACGCCGCAGGAGAAATCGCGTCCACCTTCCCGATCGCTTCCACCATCTCATCAACATCATTCACCAGGAATCCCGTCACGCCGTCCTCCACAATCTCCGGCAGCGCTCCTGATCTGTACGCGATGACCGGCGTTCCCGCCGCCAGTGCTTCCATAGCGACAAGCGAACTCGTCTCCGGCGCGAGCGTGGGATGGAGAAGACACTTCGCCTTCGCCAGCATCTGTCGCCTGCGCTCAGGCGTAAGCGGTCCAGCAAACTGATGCCCTCTAGGAGAACCTTTCTCCTTCAGTTGCGGCTCAATCTTCTCTTCGAAATACTGCTGGTGCGTGCGGTACGGATACACCTGCCCGCCGATAATCACTCGAACGTGTGCCTTTGTCCCCGCTTCGAGAGCACTATGCGCGTTTTTCTCTGGGCAGATGCGCCCCATCACCATGGCAAAATCCGATTTCTTCCCTTCGCGGTCAAACGGCTGAATCTCGACCCCGTTCTCGATCACTGGTGCATCGCCGAAAGCTGCAAGGCCGGTCCGCCGCTGACTCTGCGACACGAAACAAAACTGCGCGTGATCCATGTATTTCCCGATCGTCTCTCGCGCATACCATTCGATCGGTAGATGCAGGGTTATCAGCAACGGAATCTCTGGCGGGAAGTCATAGCCATAAAGTTCCATGCTGTGCACGTGCACAACGTCCACAGGCTCCGATGCCAGCGCACGATCCACCGCTGCGTGAAACACCTCCTGACACCATGCCCCATCAGCCTTATCCAGCGTTTCGTGCTCCGGCAGAGGCACCGCAAACAGCCTGCCCCCAGGCCTCGATCCTTCGCACGCCACCACCAGCGAGCGGTCTCCCGCTGCGACCAGTGCCTGGTCGAGATCCCATAGGATTTGTTCTGCACCGCCCACCAGGTTCGGACCCACCGGAGCAAACGGATATGCGATGCTCAGAACCGTCGTCACACGTCCCTCGCTCTCTCGTCCAGCTCAGCTTCAGCTTGTTGCGCAAGTCGGCAGAATCTCTCTGATGTCATTCCCCACGGGTAGTGCTCATAAAGCAATTTCCCTCCGTGAGGTGGCCGGGTAAAGTCATAAACCGGTGCAATGCGAAACCGCTCTGTCGAATCGTGAAACCCGTTGAGTGTCTCCCTTTGCGTCTTAAAGCAGGAAACCAATTTGTGCTTTTGTTCCTTCTCCGCGTCAGAGAGTTCATAAAACATCTCAGGCATCCTTCCGTCCCACCTCAGAAACGTACCCGACTCGAATCCATCCACCCCTGCGTGATAGAACGGCGCCTCAAGAATGAGCGGCCTTCCGCCACCCCGAGCCCGATTCAGCTCCACTGCGTGATGAACCGCAAATGAACATGCATCGTGATCCGGATGCCCTCCCTCGTAGGGATGAGTAAAGACGATCTTCGGCAAATCATGCGCGATGTGCTGCACAATCTGGAGCGTGATCTCAATAAGGTTCAGGCTCGCTTCCTGGTCCCGAAAATTCAAGGACGTTCTGCGCACCTGGTGCAATCCCGCCTCTTCGAACATCCCGGCTAGTTCTCTTGCTCTCGCTTCCCGATACTCATCGAGACTGTTGAAGCCGTGCGCACGACTGTCTTGCTCGTCACGCGGAGCGCCGTCTGTCACATGAACAAAATGGGCTCTGAGAAAACGATCCATCCTTGCGCCCAACGCGATTGTTTCGTCGTCAGGATGCGCCATCACCACCATGGCTTCGGGCATCGCTAAATCGACAAGTGCGGGCGCGGTCCCCCGTCTTAGCAAATCTTCTGCGACGACCATTGACAACGCGGGGCCCACAGGGAACTCTGATGCCTACAATCATTCCTGCGCTGCCACTCTTAGCCCCATCCAGGGAAGCGTATCAATCTTTGTACTCGAAGCTCGTTTCTATTCATTCAAAATGATCTCTTCAATTTAGAAACGATCTGTGAGCACTCTGCGGGCAATGAAGGGTGGTTGGGTCGACCGCAAATCCGTTCCCCGCGGACCCAACGGCCGCGGCTTCTGCCGTTGGTGTTCGCTCGAAGTTCCACGCGGCCGATATACCTTCTGTTCAGAATTCTGTGTCCACGAGTGGAAGTTGCGGTCTCAGCCCGCATACCTGCGTGAAAAAGTTTTTGAGCGTGATCGCGGCATCTGTGCCGGTTGCGGCGTCGACACGATGGCCCTCGCGAGGAAACTCCGTTTCGCACGAGGCGCCAACCGCGAGGTGCTTCTCCAGCACTGGGGACTTCGCACCCGTTCGCGCAAATCCCTCTGGGACGCTGACCACATCGTGCCTGTTATTCACGGGGGCGGCGAATGCGATCTCTCCAACATCCGTACTCTTTGCCTGCGCTGCCATCGCAGTGCCACGACTGCGCTGAGAAAACGCATTCAGAGCACCCGGTAACTCCTGAGTAAAGAGCGATTTTTTATCGTTGGAATCCACAGCAAACCACTCCCCACTCCCTCCGCATCTATCCTGATTAAGCTGTAGCTCCGCGAAATTAATCAACATGGTGAAAGGCTATGCCATACGAAATTCCGTTGAACGTTATAGAAATCCTTAAAAGTACCCTGTATCTCCTAGAGCACACAATTTACCCGGGCAAAGAGGGCAAGACCGTGATGGATTTGAAGAAATGTATCACAGGCGCGATCAACTCCCTCGCGGCTGAATCTGCGCAGGCTCCCGGCGAGATATAAGCATCGGGGTTCCTTCAATCTCTGACTCTGACTTGATTCCCCATGCCGCTGGCGTCGAACCAGTTGTCCTTCTCCGGCGACAGCTCCTTCCTCTGTAACAGCAGCGAGCCGTGTTCATTTTGAGCAGGAGGGTAACGGGGGTGACGAATGTCACCAACCAAAACACTCAGTTAGACCAGAATTGTGGGACCATTGTGAATACGATCATGCAAGTGTTCACCACAATCTATCTGGCTGAGACGCTTCGGGCCAATATCGAGTGCGTGGAAGAGACTGACGGTCTCGATCAGCAGCTCCCTGGCGTGCTGGAATTCAAGCACACCCTGCGGAAGCGGATCGCCATGCTCGAAAATCGCTGCCTCTACGAGGACGACGAAATCGACGACTAGACCGTTGCCTACCGGAACGTGTCTTCGGCCTCACTTCGTATGGCCAATGGTCCGTTGCACCCCGTAGTTTTCAGCATGTGAGATCGTAGATACGTTCTGCCCGAACTCGGGCAAAACCCTCCCGCATTTTCTGAATCCTAATTACTGATGAATCGGTCCTACACCCCCAACCTGATCGAGGTACTTCGCGCAACCATGCAGAACGTTGAGCAAACGTCCGGCATTCAACCGGACGATCCGCCCGTTCTGGAACTCCGAGCAATTCTCGATCGCCGCGTGGCTGATCTCGAGCGCGAAATGGCCTCGGCATTGGCTCAGGCAGCCTCTGAATCGGACCGCGCTGAAGTCCACCAGGACTCCGATTGGGAAGTGGCGTCCTAGTTCTACGGAATGCCGGTTCTAAAATCGGAATTGTGGCTTCCTCCCTCGTCACTTCCCAATTAGCCTGCCAATCTGACACCGCGTATCGCTCCACAGCGTGGGGGCATGCCAGCCAGGTTCTGACATTCTGGCATCTCGCAAGCATGGATGCGCCTACCGTCGCAGTTGTGTGGGCTCTCGCCATTGCGCGATCAGTTCAGGTTCATCTGCAACCATGGATTATCTTCCTGCTAGCCGGCGGTACTTGGACTGTCTACGTTCTGGATCGGCTTCTTGACGCGCGTCAGGCTATTCGTGCGAACGCTCTTGCAGTCTTGCGCGAGCGCCACTACTTCCACTGGCGGCATCGTCGAACCTTCCTCGCGCTGGCAGCCTGCACCGCAGCCGGAGCCGCCGCACTCATCGTCATACTGATGCCCGTGGCTGCGCAACAACACAACTCCCTCATCGCCATTGCCGCGCTTGCATACTTCTCCGGAGTGCACGCGCCGACTCGACTCCCCCGCTGGCTCCGCCAGGTCTGTTCGAAAGAGATGCTCGTCGGGATCCTTTTCGCCGTCGGATGCGCCGCTCCCACTCTCACGCGCCTTCATCCTGCTGCATCTCCATGGCCCATTGTTCTCAGTCTGGCCTTTTTCGCCGTCCTCGCCTGGCTCAATTGCGCTGCCATTTCGAGTTGGGAGTCGCCACGAACCTCCAGGACCATTCCCGCAGCTATAATCGGATTCGCTGTCGCTGGTCTCGCCATCGCGATCTGCCTTCCGCCCCCGCTCGCGCCGACATCGGCATTGCTCAGTTCGGCTGCTTTGAGCGCAATCCTGCTCCTGGCATTGCACCAGTTCCGTCACCGCCTGGCTCCAGTTACGCTGCGCGCACTCGCCGATCTTGTCCTGCTGGTGCCCGCTCTCCTGCTGATTCCCGGAGTGCTGCCGCGATGACAAATTTCGCCACCGAAATCGAACTGCACGAAAATGCAGCAACTTCCGCGGCGCCGGATTTCAACAATATCGCCCGCGTCTACCGCTGGATGGAGTGGCTCACCTTCGGTCCGTTCCTCCAGCGTTGCCGCTGCGCATTTCTCTCCCGGTTGAGCGAGCGTCGCAATGGTCTCATCCTCGGCGATGGAGATGGCCGCTTCACGGCGCGCCTGCTCCATGCGAATTCTGCCGTCATGGTCGACACCATCGACGCCAGCGAGTCCATGCTGCGCCAACTCGCGAGCCGCACACCGGCGCATCGCGTCCGCATCCACATCGCGGACGCTCGGACATTCCGTCCCCCGCGATCTGACTACGATCTGATTGCCACACACTTCTTTCTCGATTGCCTGACAGATGCTGAAGTCAGAAACCTGGCTTACAGGCTTCGCAATCACGTCGGCCCGGACGCCGCATGGGTCATCTCCGAATTTGCGATTCCATCCAACTTATACGGACAGGCGATTGCGCGACCGCTGATCTCCGCTCTCTATCGTGCCTTTGGCTTGCTCACAAACCTCGGCATCCGTCAGCTCCCGAACTATCGCCTTGCCCTATCGCAGTCCGGCTGGTCCCTCGTGCATCGGCGCAGGTGGCTCGCTGGTCTGCTCGTCAGCGAGTTATGGCGGTCCGACCCGAATCTCTGAATTTCTTCGTCAAGCGCATCCAATCTGACGTGTCAACTCCCCGATTCGCCGCGAACTGAATCGTCCCTCGATCTGAGCCTCCGATACTGCTCTTCTGTCAGTTGGAGCCATACTCCCCCACGCCCGATTGCCAGCCCATAATCGAGCGCCTGCCGATCTTGCAGATTGGCGAAGTTGCCCACCTTGTCTATGATCGTCCGGATCTTCTCTGCATCCTTAAAGTGCAGTCGGCGCGGCAGCGGCGTCTTCAGATCCTCTTCCAGGAACTGGCACATCCAATCCTGCCGGAACATGTAGTACATATAGACCCGACGTATCCCGGGCGATTGGCATTTCGAACACAGTCGTTCGCCGGGCGTGGGCGGTGGATCGTGCAACCTGGTGCCACATTGCGCGCAGATCTTCCCCGCCAATCGCAGCCGAACCGTTGAAGCTCTCTCCCCGCCCATGAGCAGCAGTATAGGGCGAATAAAAGGCGAATATTTACACAATTCAGTCCTTACTTCATCCCTTGCTTCACCTGATCGTCGATGCCATAGAAAAGAAGACTGCTAGCTACGTCGAAATCGCGCTACCCTGTCCACCATCTTCCGCCCCTCATCCGTCTGTCGGATCTCTAGCAGTTGCGAGAACGTGAAAATGCACATCCCGTCTACGACGCTCTTCTCCAATGCGTCGACTGCCCGCCCAAGCTCTTCCGCCGAGATTTTCGTACTCCTCCCCCGCCCAGCGTGCATACCCTCGAGGTACAGAGCTTTCGCCTGCAATGTGCAAATCACGTCCCGCTTCGTCCTCTGCTTGATATCGCATCCCACTGCCGCCGGCCACCCTGCATCGCGTCGCAAAATCTGGTGGTACGACATCACCTCGAATACATCCACAACCTCTGAAAGACCCGCAATGTCCTGCCCAAAAACCTCCTCCACGGCATCGTCAAAGTCCGACCGGAAGAATGGCAGCGTGTTAATCGCAATCGCAGTCTCCGGCCGCTTCGTCTGAACAGCACGCCGGATTTCTCCGATCGCCGTCACGGTCACGCCGCATTTCCATTCCCGCCACTCGCGTCGGTAGCGGTCCGTAATCATGCGAGCAGCCGCTGTTGCATCGATCAACGGCAAATCTACTTTGGCCGCCTCGCAGAACCTCCTCAGCGTCTGAGGCGAGTAACAGTAATCCGGCATCGCGGCGCGATCCACATCGGAAAGCCAGATTTCCCAGAAGCCCGGCCAACGCACAAACCCGAGATGAATTCCATCAGGATCGAGCGCCGAAACGGATCGCTTCAGGATCGCGATCTTGTGATCCAGATTCTCCTGCCGGTCTGGCGGCAGCCCGATGTACCAGTCCTGCTGCACCTCTTTTCTTCCGAACTGATCGATCGGAACCAGTTCTGGATGAGCAGCCGCAAAGTTAGGGTCGAAGCAGATATTCAGGCACCCGAAATACGCGATCCCCCGCTCGCGAAGAGCGTTGCGAAACGCAACATCATCCAGTTCCTGATAGCGCCCCTCAACCTCCCGCACCTGGCTCTCCACAGCGGAATCCTGCATCGGCAAAAATCGGCTCTGCGCAATCACAAACGTCGCACCCATGTAGGCAAGCAAATCCGCTGCCTGCTCAGGGCCTAAACCGAATTTCAGGAACCAGTCGTTGTCATAGATCTTGAATCCCAGTCGCAGATCGATCATGAGTGCCCTTCTCGGCAGAGACGCGTAAGCCCTACGTACTAAAGTACATCCACTTCTTCCAAGGAGCCTCCGGTTGTTAAAGCTGTGTTAAAATGAATTAAAAGGAAGTGGCAATCAGGCTGGAAATTCCCTCTGCCTTCGCAGGATCGACCTGCCCGCACAAGCCCATCCCCCACCATGAACCTCTACTTGATGCGTCACGCCAACGCCGGTGTTCCTCGTGAGAGCGCAAAACTCGATGCCAAACGTGGCCTCATCGCCGAAGGCAAAGAGCAGTGCATGCTCATGGGCAGGCTCCTCGGCGCCCTCAAAGTCCAACCAGACATCATCGTCGCCAGCCCTCTCAAGCGCGCTCTGCAGACAGCCCAGTTTGTTGGCAATGAGCTTGGCTACGATGGCAAGGTTGAAATCAGTTCTGCTCTCGACCTCAGCGCTGGCTACGCCGATTTCCAGAAGCTGATCAACAAGTATGCCGACCGGCAAGACGTCCTGTTCGTTGGACACAATCCCAATCTCTTCCAATTCCTCGGTCGCCTCATCACCGGGAACGGCGGAGCCGGCGTTCGCATGCGCAAGGCCACTGTCGCCCGCATCGATATGGACAAGCACCCGCCTCTGCTCCAATGGCTGGTCGACCCGCGCATGGCTCGCTGGATCTACGCCAGCGTCGCGAAGAGTTCGCGGTCAAAGACCTCGCGGAAGTAGTCCGCCTCTTTCCTCAGCGACCACAATTCGAGTTCCGCTCCCGTCCGCCCAGGCTCAACCTCGAGATAGACACGCTTCGGATATACCTTCGCCACTACCTTCAGCACATCGCTCGCGCGGTCCTGGTTCAGCGCCACCGCGAGCCGAAGTAGTACCACCGCCCGCTGTACGTTTTTGTGCTCCTCAGGCGGTATGTTCCGCAACGCCCGGTCGTTCGGCTGCGGGCGACTCTTGCCAAGGTATCGGGCAATCGCCGACACAATCGTCCGCTGCACCTGCGTGTACCCGTACATCTCCGACATCGACACAATGTACTGCGTGTGCCGATGGTGTCCCTGGTGATTGATGAACTTCCCGGTGTCCCGTAACACCGCTGCTGTGGCCAGATATACCTCGTAGTCTTCCGGTAATCGGTGTAGTGAACTCAGGTCGCGATACAGTTGAACCGCATGGCCTCGCACAGGTTCTGCCTGCCGCATATCGACTCCGTAGCGCTCCGCCGTCGCCACCACCGACTCCCATCGTTCGATTTCGAACTGTCGATGCACAGCCGCGCGCTGATCCTGTGCCGCCAGCATCTGCGCCAGGATTCCATCGCGCAGTCCCAACGGCGAATACCGAAATCCCGCCAGGTTGTAGCTCTCCAGCAGCTCTGCGAATACCTGTGCTCCAGCCGTGATGATCTCGGCGCGCCGCGGTCCGATCCCTGGAACCGCCTCCCTCTCCGGCAGACCCATACGCGAGAGCTTCGCCGCAAGTTTCCGTACCAGTGGCGTCGGCGCAAACCCCGCACCTCCATCCCGCATGGACTTCCGAACCGACTTCATCTCCTTGCCCGACTTCGCCAGGACTGCCGCACATGCCTCCGCCAGGGCCGCCGCCGTGCCTGAGGTTGCGATCACCACCTGCACTCTGCCCGGCTGAATCCTCCGCTGCGCTCTCCGCAGTTCCCGCGCAATCAACCGCCTCATCCGCGCCAGATCCTCCGGCGAGGCTGGATCGACCTGGAGGAACTCCTCTGTCAGCCGTACCGCTCCCAGCGGCACACTGATCGTGTCTTTGATACGCTTGTGTTCCGATAACGTGATCTCGCAGCTCCCGCCTCCGAGATCGATCAGCAGCAGCTTTCCCCCGGTGCCCGGCTCGCTCATCAACCCGTGATGGATCAGCCGGCCTTCTTCGAGGCCCGAAATCGTCTCCATGTTCCAGCCGGTCTCGGCCTTCACCCAGGCTTGAAACGCCTCTCCATTGCGCGCATCCCGCATCGCCGATGTCGCAACGACGCGGATCTGATCCGCCCCATGCTGCTGCACCGCCCTCTGAAAGCGCTTCAACGCACGGAGCGTAGCAGCCATCGCCTCCGGTGACACCAACCCCGAAGCAAACACACTCGCGCCCAGCCGCGTCACCTCTCGGTCTTCATGGACCGTGCGCAACTGGTGTGAAACAACCTTGGCGATCTTGAGACGGCAGGAATTGGAACCGATATCGATGGCGGCAAACGTAGGCATTCGGGACGAAACTCACTCCGAAGAATCGAATTCAGGTTCTGCCGTCAAGATACACGACGAGCCCCAGCGACCTTTGAGCAAGTGGCATTTCCTACAGGCGCTTGGGTCATTGCTTCTGATGTTGGTCGAGCCACCCCACAACTCGGAGCTCGTACTCCTTCGGCTGAGCCGTAGATGCGCCGCAGTGATCCGCAAATTGCGGCTCCCACAATACGACTCGCGGACTCGCCGCCTTGATCATCTCCGAATGGCGCACCGGAAGATTGCTGTCCGCCAGCCCATGGATCAACATCACTGGAACAGCAGAAGCAGCCACCGCTCTCGACGGATCGGCCGTTTCAAGATCGACGCCGTAGCGATACCGAGCATAGACCAAACCTGCATCGAACGCCGGACGAAGCAAAGTTCGCGCCAACCACGGGCCGCGATCGAACTGCTGCCCGAGCCGATCATAAGCCGCTTCGCGGAACGTCGCGAACGGGCTCTCCGCAATCACTGCACAAAATCCACGCTCCGCATCGAGCGATCGAAGCAATTCCGCCCCGCCCATCGAGTCTCCAAGTCCATCGATGCAATGCGGCGATTCGCTCTTTTGTATCCACTCAAACCAGCGGCGAATATCGTCTGCTTCCAAAACTCCATATGTTGTGATGGCGCCGCCGCTCTCTCCGTGTCCGCGCGCATCGGGAAGGAGCACTGAGTATCCGTGTCGAAGCAGCATCTCCGCGGGCCCCAGCATCCCCGCACGATTGTCTGCCTGTCCGTGCAGCAGGATAACGGCGCTTCCATTCGCAGTGCGCGGTCGAACGCTCCACGCACGGAGTACCGCCCCGTCCTTCGCTGTGAATTCCGCTTCCGCGAGGATCGCGCCATCTCGTCTCGCCATTTCCGCTGCCCGGTCCCGATCCTTTGCAGTCAGTGCGAGATGCGGCAAATGCAATGCGCCTTCAACGGCCAGAACCCCAATGGCCCCGCAGACTCCAAGCCACGCGGCGAAAGTCGCGATCGCGAAGATCAGAATAGGTCGCAGCCTCACAATCAGCATCTACGTACACTCGGCTCATTGCGTTCCACCCGCCGTTCAGACCTCAGGCGAGTTTCTTGGCCGATACACCCATCGTGTCCTCACTACGAACTGGCGGCTTGCGCATATGTTGCGACCCGGCGTGCCGATTCTGCGTCAGATCAGCC
>Ga0207671_10000209_pt1 | contig 88622 bp, 63 predicted proteins | sample KBSC24metaG_FD_184352 | JGI IMG/M metagenome (GOLD analysis project Ga0207671, IMG submission 184352) | Corn rhizosphere microbial communities from Kellogg Biological Station, Michigan, USA - KBS C2-4 metaG (SPAdes) (version 2) | ecosystem: Host-associated > Plants > Roots > Rhizosphere > Soil...
CGTTGGCATTTACCAGAATATCAAATTAATGAACAAACGGAAACTACAGGGCGGGCAGCCCTCTTGATATATCTGTTACAAAACAATATTATTTCTAAAGAAGAAGTAAATTCATTAGTTGAATCATATGAAAGAAAAGATTCTGAACAGGCGCGTGATTCGAGCACTTGGTAATTCTTTTTGGGACAGTATAATTAATCCACCGATGTATTATTATCATGTGGATATTGTTATTAATAATCACCCGGAGATAATGAAAGGCGTAAGGGAGTTTGAAACATGTAATGATTAAGGAGTTTATGACATTGTTCAATCAATTGTTTTAAAGCAATATCACGAAGAAGATATATTAAAGATTGATGTTTGCTTAATTGCTCTCGCTAATACCGGATTTATTGATTATTTGGCAAAAAAATAAAAAAGCCGGAGGGTAATCTCCGGCTTCGGCATAAGTCGTCGTCGACGCCTGTGAATTCACTGTTTTAAAATTACTACCCTATTTTTACCGGCAAAGCGAAAAACACCGTTTCAAAAACGTTATTTAACGGCCCTCATGACCAAAAGAATTTTATTTACCGCCGAACTTCATAAATTCTTAATTGAATTGGGTTATACTCATATGGAGCTACTTGGAGTAAGAAAAAAATTGGACAAGGAAAAAAACGAAGAAACCGACGATGCCTATATCCTTATACCCTGGAAAGACGGAATTAGTTTATTTGAAGATGCTGATTTGCGGATTGAGTCAATAGACAGCACCGAAATCAGTGATATGCTGGACGTTGAGTTCGGTATCAATTTTTGGGTAGAGCTCCCAGAGGAAGAAGCAGCTGCTTATAAAAATTTCACGTCTCCTTAGCCTATGAATTTAATTTCTGGCAGCTTCAGGCCACAAACTTTATTAAACTTTCCAACGGTGTATTGTGCGAGTTCAGGCGTTAAAGCCTCATCAGGCATTTGGATAAAGAAGTAAAGCTCTTCGAGGCCCAGATCGATCCAGTTTTTCAGTCGTCCGGCCCACTCATCGATTCTGGTATAGTCAGAGGCGTGCAGGCTATTCCCGGCAAACCGTATGAAGGCTTTAGGAATGGTAAGGTTCATGTGAACCACATCCCTCCTGCCTGCCGTGTCGGTAATCACAAGGCCCATTTTTAATTGTTGCAGCGTGGACAACAGTTCGTTATAAACGGGTTTATTTTGATACCAATCCGGGTGTCGCAATTCAAGAAACAATAATAGATCAGGTGGCCATGATTGCAGGTATCGGAATAAAGGCTCACGTTGTGAAGGACTGTATTTTTCACTGGCCTGTAATAGAACGGGGCCGAGTTTGTCCCCGAATAATACAATGCCGTCTATGAATGCCTGTGTGTCGGCTTCTGTATCATTGAAGCCACTGTAATGGCTGATGCTGTTGGTTACTTTTGGGCAAAACTTAAAATCTACATCTCCGGCCTTTGCTTTCCATTTAGCGATTTCATCGGGTTTATAAATCTGGTAATGGGTTGCGTTGAGTTCAATCGCATTGAAATGTTTTACATATTCACGCAAGAACTGGGAATCCCTGGTGCCTTTTGGATACAATTTCCCAACCCATTCTTTCCTACCCCATTTGGAAGTACCCAGCCAGGCTTTTACTTTTTTGCCGCCAGGTTGAAGTATAGTCTTATTACAAGCCGGATCTGCCGGCAGGTGCAAGTTTAATTTTTCCAGTGCTGTTGGAGTGACACGTCCGAATTCCATGCTCAAATATAAAGGGTAGTTGCCAACCGGTGACTATACAAATTGCACGGGGGGAAGATCGAGTTGGCAGGTTTTATTAAAACTTTTTACTACGTACTGCGTCAGTTCGGGTGATAATCCTTCATCGTGCATGTGCATGAAAAAATAAATTTCTTCAATACCACCATCGATCCATTTTTTCAGGCGTTTTGCCCACAGGTCGATACGCGGGTAATCCGACGGGTGCAGGCTGTTGCCGACAAAACGAATGAATGTTTTAGGTATGGTGAGTTGCATATGCAGTACATCGGGCCTGCCTGCCGTGTCGGTTATCACGGCGCCTATTTTTAATGCACGGAGCTTTGCATAATAGCGCTCCATTAGCTTTTTGTCCTGGTAAAACCCCGGCCAGCGCTCTTCGACAAAAAACTGTATGTCTTTTGGTAGTGTTTCCAAATAGTTGAAAAAACCTTTTTCAGCCCCGGCATCCCATTTAATTTTCTCGTCATGGGTGATGAATACTGGCCCTAATTCCTTGCCAAAGACTTTGATATTATGGATAAAGTCCCTGGTAACACCAGCACGTGTGGGCGAATCCTTCATATAGCTCATGCCCCTGTGTGCCTTGGGGCAGAACTTAAAATGGGGGTTGTTTACTTTCTCCATCCATTCTTTTAGCTGTTCGCGCTCATAGAGTTTGTAATGGGTGGCATTGAGTTCGATGCTGCCATAATGCTTTGCATAGAAGCGGAGGAAATCTTTCTCCGGCGTTCCTTTGGGATAGATCTTACCCACCCACTCCTTCCTGCCCCATTTGGCACAACCTAAGAAAAGTTGCAGGGGCTTTTTGCCCTGTTTGAGCACGCGGGCATTGGCTGCAGGCTCAGCCGGCAACTTCCATTTTCTTTTTTCTAACTCTTTCAATGATAAGGCACCAAATTCCATGGATTAAAATTAAGGGAAGACGGCTTAAAAAAGATTTTGCATATACTAATTATTTTAGTAACTTACTGCTAATAAATTAAGGAAGCCATGGAACTGAAAGGAGATACATTACCCGGTTACCGCGTGTTTGAGTACATGCTTATTATCCACCCGCACGAAGCGTTGCAGGAAAAGATTAAGCAGGTTCGCCATGAATTTGAAACGTCCTTCAACATTGAAGGCAAAATGGGTGGGCGCCCGAATGTCGGTTTGGTGCAATGGATGCAATACGAGATGACGGAGAAGCGGGTGGTAGATAAATTGAAACTGCTGTCAAGGGGTTTTCCGCCGTTTAAGATTGAATTGCGTGATTTTGGCAGTTATCCATCGCACAGTATTTTTATTAAGATGGTTTCCATTGAGCCGGTGAAGAAACTGATCCGTGAAATCCGCGAACAGACGCAATCACTGATGAAATTGAATAAAGAAACCAAGCCGCATTTTTTTGATGAATCAAATATCACCATTGGCCGTAAACTGCTTCCCTGGCAGTATGAAAAAGCCTGGCTGGAATATAGCCAGAAACATTTTACAGGCCGTTTTATTGCCGATGGTATGTTGCTGCTGAAAAGATTGGATAAAACTGCTCCCTGGCAGATCGTTCAACGTTTTGAGTTTGCCAACCTGCCTGTCCATAATGTGCTGGCGGAACAGGGCGAGTTATTTTAGCATACAATGTTTTCTCTGTTTGTATTAGTGGTTTTTAATCAGGCCGCCTGGTTAGCGGCCTTTTTTATTACAATAAACTATCCAGGATATACCCAACGCGTTTCACCAGTTCCTGTTCATCGTCGCCCATTGCTACAGGTTGCTCTACCAACATCCACTCGCTGTTCCGTTTTGTTAATGCAAATCGCAAATGGTCTTTGAAAAAAACGATGTAAATGATTTCGCCCTCATAGCCACTTTCAACCACCCACACATTGATCTTTTCTCCGTCCATCTCATGCTGAAAAACATGCCAAAAACGACTCGTATCAAGTTCAATAATCTGCGATAAATCATAACGAATGGCTTTGGCATAGGGTATGGCTTCATCTCCGGTGCCATATACTTTTCCCTCCTCGTGTTCCAGTTGAAACACATCTTCAAAACCATCGCTGAAAGCAATGTGGAATGCCGTTGCCACGGAGTCATCAATTTCTTCCTTGACGGTGGCCTTTAATAAACGGTCGCTGACCGTTACCGGGAATATGATTTCTTTTGTGTGTAGCATAATTAGCAAATTTTAGTTAAATATACTAATTATTTTAGTATTAAGGAAAATTTTTCCGTAATTATCAGGACCCATAATCCCACGCGGCAGGTAGCCGGTTTCTTCCAAAACTGCCCCGTGCTGTTGCGCTGCTGATAATATTGCTGTAGACGAAGATGTCTTTTTTAGGATTGTTTTATCATTGACAGATACAACCATGCCGGGTGAAGCGGGGAACCAAGTTAGTTGGAGTATTTCACACGGTATGTTATTAGCCTTATTGGTTTTATCAATTTTTCATACAAATGATTTTAGCATAATCGTGCAAAGACATCGCCAGAATTTGGCCGCGCCGGCCGACAATTTCACAATTGCAAGGCAGCAACAGAAGTCAGGCAGTTTCCGGTAAAAATTCAAACGATGCTTCCCGTATCAGGTTCTTTGGATATTTGCCAGGTCTGTCGTGTAATTGTCCATCTTAATTTTTCAGCAGGCGCACCCGCTTTCCGTTATTTAATCGGATTATTGTTGCATGCCGGGGAAGCTTGTTGATGTTTACCGGATATCTCGTACCAGCAATAATGACAAACAAAGTAGCGAACCGCTATATTATTAATTCCGTTTCGCAAATACATTCCAGGACCGGGGGTGTGTTTCCATCAATAGCATTGATACTTCTGTTTCCCGTCCCGTCGATTGGAAGCCTCTGTTCTTCCCAGCATTATTTCTTCACTCTAATCCAGTGAATTTGTTGGTCTGATAAACGATAATCCCGATGAGGTTGTTGCACAAAAATCCCTTCATGCCAAAGTCATAAACGACCATCGAGTAATTAAGAAAGAAAAATAAAATTACTTATCTGTGCCTGTTGTCCGTCAAACCACCACCAAAGATGCAAATACTGTTTTTCAAATTATCAAACAGGATGTGCTGTATATTGTAGAAGTTGTTGTGCAGTAAATCTTAAATAACCTTTCAAGGAACATTTTATTGGCTCTAAAAAATTAAGAGGTAACCGAATATATTTAGGAAGTATTAAATTTATAAAAAAACAGACAGAACGGTTTGTTTTTTAAAAATAATCCTATATCTTTGATATAATTAAGAAACATGGACACCAGGAAAAACATATTGGACACTGCCTATAGGTTGTTTTATCACCAGGGATATAACGCAACTGGTATCAATCAGATCATTGAGGAGGCCGGTGTGGCTAAAGCAACCTTGTACCAGCACTTTAAGTCAAAAGAAGATTTGCTAATAGGATATCTGGAGACCGCCTTTGAACAAACAAGGAGCCAGCTAAGGTATATCGCATCGACAGAATTAGATGCAAAGGAAAAAATATCAGCCATTTTTGAATACTTGTCTGAAAATGCTGATTCTAAAGGGTTTTATGGGTGTAATTTCCTAAATATTGCCGGAGAAATACCTGTAGACAACGTCCGTGTGTATGATATTATCCGACAGCAAAAAAATGAGACCCGGGCTTTCTTCGCTGAAATCTTAAAATCCGATACGATGGGAGAATTGGAAAAGCAAAGAACGAAAACTTTGGCCGATGGCCTTTATTTGTTATTTGACGGCGCTTTAATGGCTTGCAAAGTTTTTGGAAGTTCCTGGCCGGCTGTCGAAGCACAAAAAACTGCGCTGGAAATGGTGTAAATTTTTTTATCCTATAAATACAGACCGGTCTGTTTTTATATGATAAGATTCTAACCAAAAAACTATAATCCTAACCCGAAGAAAAGTAACAGAACTATTAATTAATAAAAACCGAAAAAAGAAAAAAATGGACAAACTACAAAGCACGGAACGGTACCAGGGTAAAAAAGTTGTGATTATCGGAGGCACGAGCGGCATTGGACTGGCGACGGCGAAGATGCTCATCGATGGGGGCGCACGGGTTCTGGTGACGGGGCGGTCACAAACCGGCTTGGATTCTACGCAGAAAGAGCTTGGAAAGGGCGTCATCGCGGTTTCGAGCGATGCACGTTCATTGACGGACATCGACGCGCTTACCGCCCGGGTGAAGGCCGAGTTCGAAACCATCGACCTGCTATTCGTCAATGCTGGTTTCAGCGCCTTCGCACCTCTCGAGCACACGAGCGAGGCAACCTTCGATGAGATGTTCAATCTAAACGCAAAGGGGCCCTTCTTCGCGGTGAAGAAATTTGCGCCGCTTATCACTCGTGGCGGTTCCATTGTCCTCACGACCTCGGTCGCGAACGTCAAGGGAATGCCAATGATTGCCGCGTATGGAGGAGCCAAGGCCGCACTGCGATCCTTCGCCCGGACGTTCGCCGCTGAGCTGCTTCCTCTTGGGATTCGCGTCAACGCGATGTCGCCCGGCCCGATAGAAACACCGATAATCGGCAAAGCCTTTCCCGATAAAGCAACGGCCGACCACCTCACCGGGGAGATGCGCGAAGCCAATCCGATGAAGCGCTTCGGAACACCGGAGGAAGTCGCCAAGGCCGTCCTCTTCCTGGCATTCGACGCGACCTTCACGACCGGCCTGGAACTTCCGGTCGACGGAGGGTGGTCGCAGCTCTAAGGGCACTACGACGAGTGGCTTAAGGCAGATGTAATCGCGGAATAATCAAAAAAATGTATAAGGGGCGGTTTGTTGAGGCCGCCACCTTCACTGTTTCGATGTTGATAGAACACCTAAAAGAGAATCAGATGACACAAGAATTTAAACAGGCCGGGCAGAAGGAGGCTCTGATTATGAGGGCTATGTGGCTCTACAGCGCGTGAGCTTACGGCGGCTGGTTTAAACAAAACGCCTCCGTTATCTATACTAAATCAATGAAAAACCCCTACCCGACTCTTTGCAAAATAGGCAAAAGTTGGGTAGTTCTTAGTACGCGATACAGACCTTCATTAAATTAATTTAAACTGTAATGAACCTGCACAATTTTTAAACACATAACCTATATAATTACTTCAGTTAAAAGATAGCAAAATGAACGAAAGTATATTGATAACAGGAGCAAATATTGGCATCGGGAAAGAGACTGCCCGGCAATTAGCCTTGAAGCAAGAAACAAAAAAGATAATTCTTTTCTGCAGAAATCAAGCGAAGGCCGGGGCAGCAAAAAAAGACCTTGAGGAGAAAACAGGAAGAACCATTTTTGAAATTATTATCGGAGATGTTTCGGATGCAAATTCTGTAAGAAATGCCATAGCAAAAATAACGGAACCTTTAGATGCAATAATCTTAAATGCGGGTGGAATAGTTGGAAAAACAGCTGAGAAAATTACGCCTTCTGGTATGAATGAAATAGCTGCTACCAATATTTTAGGTCATGTAATTTTAGCGGAAGAATTAATTAAACGTGGTAAGTTAAAAAGAACAGTACTATTAGCTAGTTCGGAATCGGTAAGAGGAGTTAAGCAATTGGGCATGAAACCTGTGGCGATGAAGACCTCTTCAGTAGATGAGTTTGCTGCTGTTCTTGATGGATCCTATTTCGGTGATAAGTTCGATGCAATGCAGGCATACGGATACGTTAAATATACAGCAACCATGTGGCTGTTTTCAATGGCAAGAAAATACCCTGATATCAAATTTGTTGCTATGAGTCCCGGGAGCACTGGCGGAACGCAGGGGCCTGATAACTTCCCCCCGATAATGAAATTTCTGATGAGGTATTTTATGTTGCCTGTTGTCATGCCATTGATAGGAATGGTGCATAAAGTAGAAGTAGGTGCAAAACGCTTTGTAGACGGTATTTCGGATGAGCGATATAAAACTGGTATTTTTTACGCAAGTAAAGAAGGAAAATTAACCGGAGAGGTTGTTGATCAGGGAACTTTTTTCATTGATTTGAAAAATAATACATTTCAGGAGAACGCTGATAAAGCAATTCACCGCTTTATCACATAAGTTTAAAAATGCCTTATGTGATTCCACTGCTAACCCGCAGGTCAACACTATCTTGAGGATCTATTTAACATTCCACTTGTATTGCAGTGTCCAGATTTCCAGCTTATCATTTTCACAGATTTCCAAAAAGACCTCTTCGCATGTTTCAGTAACAGGGGTATCCTAAAGGGTTTTGTAATGAATCACATAAATATGCTCTCGATTTGCTGTAGTTTTTTTACCTGCTATAAAACAGACTGGTCTGTTTATAGCATAAAATTCTAATCCAAAAAACTATTTACCCTGCCCCGGTCAAAGTAATAAAATATAATTAATCACTTAAGAAAAAAAACTAAATGAAAAAATTACAAACCAAAGTCGCTGGCGTTACGGGTGTCACCAGCGGGATGGCATTACCCCCCGCAAAATTATTTGTAGAAGAAACCTTAACATGAACATCCATCTGATTGGATGCACGTTAAGGCAAGCTATATGCGGGATTTAATTTCAAAGTACTATTTGCTCATAAATTTTAAAAAGATAAACTACATGCCATTGCTTAGACAAACATTATTCCTAATTACGATATTTTCTTTCGCCACCAGCTGCAGTAGCAAAGAAGAAAATAAATCGCAGGCCGAAAACCCCGTAAAGGTTTCTGTGGCAACTGTAGATGAAAGTAACATGAATGAGCAGCTCAATTACAGTGGCACTATTCAGGCAGCTAACACAGTCCAGTTGGGTTTTTCTGTTCCCGGACGGGTCGACCAAGTATCAGCAGAAGAAGGACTGCATGTTAACCAGGGACAGCTTTTAGCCACCATAGAAACTACGGATTACCAAAATCAACTTACCATCGCTGGTGCCGGATTAGACCAGGCAGCAGACAATTTTAAACGGGCAAATGAATTACATCTTAAAGGAAGCTTAACAGACAGGGACTTTATTACCGCTAAAGTGACACTAACACAGGCCGAAGCAAATATGAACCTGGCAGTAAAACGTTTGTCTGATAGTTACCTGCGTGCACCTTTCTCAGGAATAGTTACTGCGAAATTAATAGAGCGGGGAACTACCGTGCAACCTGGCGCACCTGCCTTTACCTTAATGAAGACCGACTTTGTGTATGCACAGTTATCTGTGCCAGAAACGGATATTGGTAAACTGAACATTGGTACAAGCGCTACAATCGTTGCAAATTCAAGTGAGGCTATCCATGGTACAGTAAGCATCATCAATCCCCAGGCAGATGCAGCAAGTAAAACGTTTACGGTAAAGATTAGGATCCCTAATACCAATGGAATGTTGTTGCAGGGAATGATCTGCAATATAAAGATCACGACAGGTAAAAAGCTGGATGCGATCACCATCCCCGTTAATGCCATTATTCGTGATGCAGATGATCTTACTTACGTTTTTGTGGTGAATGCTCAAAAGAAAGCGGTTTTAAAAAGAATAATAGTGGGAGACCTGGCTGGTAGTGCCGTTGTCGTGACCTCCGGGCTGACACAGGGCGACCAAATAGTAACAGCCGGGCAAAAAAACATCAAAGATGGCCAGCAATTAACTGTGAACTAAAGCTGATCATTTTATAAGAACCCATTCTACAATTGATTACAAACTAAATTTCTAACCACCCAATTTCGGAAATGAGTACCAGACGAATAAATTTCATTGAAGCGGCAATGAAACACCCGCAGATCACAATTGCTATTACCACCATCCTTGTTATTACCGGAATTGTGGCATTACTCAATATGCCCCGTAGCGAAAATCCAAGAATTGCCGTCAGGCAAGGGGTTGTTTACGCGCTTTATCCCGGCGCCGACGAAGCACAGGTAGAAAAACAAGTCACCAACAAGATCGAACAGTACCTGTTCAGTTTTGAAGAAGTAAAAAAAGCCAAGACACATTCCGAAACCAAAACCGGACAGGTAGCGGTTTTCGTTGAATTAAATAATAATATCGACGATTCCCAGCAATTCTGGAACACCTTACAGCGGGGCCTTAGTAATGTTTTGCGTCCAACTTTGCCGCCAGGAGTGGTTGGCCCGGTTGTAAACAGCGATTTCGGCGACGTTGTGGTCGAGATGATCACCATATCGGCCCCCGGCCGCAGCTATGCAGATCTTGATAAATACCTTGACAAACTGGAAGATGGTATTAAGACTATACCCGAGGTTTCTAAAATCAATCGTTACGGAGGCCAGCGGCAACAGGTTGCTATATCCGTTAGCGATGAAAAACTGAGACAGTATGGTATAGACTTTTCCTATTTAGCTGGTACGCTTCAGGCACAAAACGTCACTAATTACACGGGTGAATTGACGATTGCCTCCAATAAGGTACCGATAATTGTGCAAAGCCGCTTTGCCGACCAGGTCGCCATCGGCAATCAAATTGTTTACAGCAGCCCCGATGGTAAAATAGTTCGCCTGAGGGACGTCGCTACCATAACACGAAAGTACGAGGAGCCCAGTAGCTATATCGAAGTAGGCGGCAATAAGGTAATGATGTTAACGATACAGAAGCAACCGGGAAAAAACATCGTTTTCCTAGGTGACGCGCTGGATAAAAGAATAAAAGAAGTAAAGGCGGACTTACCGGCTGACGTACAAGTTAACACAATTGCTGACCAGCCAAAGGTGGTAAAGCATGCCGTAAACAATTTTATGTTTGAATTCGCCATCTCCATTGTTTCAGTCATCATTGTGGTCATGATCCTGCTGCCATTTCGTGTAGCATCGATCTCTGCCATTGCAGCACCAATATCTATAGCCATAACCTTTGGCATCATTAATTTGCTCAAAATCGAAATCAACAATGTCTCGCTGATAGCGATGATAATTGTATTGGGCATGCTGGTCGACGATGCCGTTGTTATTGTTGACAATTATATTGAAAAGCTGGATGAGGGATTGCACAGATGGACCGCCGCCTGGGAAAGCGCGACCCAGTTGCTTGTACCAGTTTTTACCGCAACGGCCTGTATTATTTTTGCTTTTCTGCCCCTGGATTTTATGCTCACTGGGATAGAAGGTGATTTTATCTATGCATTGCCTATTACCATCGCAGTGGCATTATCAGCTTCGTTCCTGGTGGCCATCCTGCTGACGCCTTATTTGTCTTACCATTTTCTTAAAAAGGGTTTAAAACACAAAATGGATGAGAGATCCGGCAGGAGAAGTATTTTGGACAGGGTGCAGGATGGCTTCAATCAGGCGCTGGAGTTTTGTTTTAAATGGCCGAAAACCACGATGAGTATGGGGATTGTGTCACTGGTTCTTGCCATGGTAGTGGCCAGCACGCTTAAACAGGAGCTTTTTCCATACGAAGACAGAAACCAGTTCAATATGGAGGTGTGGATGCCTAATGGAACCAGCCTGGATGAGACTGCAAAAGCGGTTAATAAGGTAGAGGCAGCCATTAAAGGAGATAAGCGCATTGTATCCACCGCAAGTTTTGTCGGGACGTCTTCTCCCCGGTTTCATTACAGTTATGCTCCGGAAACGCCAAGAGAAAATTACGCCCAAATATTTATTAATACCCTGAGTGAAGAAGCAACGGTAGAACTGATCCATGAATACCTGGAGAAATTCAAGAATTTTCTGCCTGAAGGATATGTTCGCATCCGCCAGTTATCCAATAAACAAACCCCTGCACCGGTAGAAATAAGAATTGTAGGTGATGATATGAAGGACCAGAAGCTGGTTGCTGCAGAGGTCGAAAAAATTATAGCAAAACAAAAAAACACCTATTGGATACGCACCGATTACGAGGATGAATTTTTTGGGGTCAAAGCTGTTGTCAAAGCAGATGTGGCTAACCGGCTTGGCGTCACTAACGCGATGATTACAGGTACCCTGGGTGAAGTTAAGGGATACCCGGTAACAACCTTATGGGAAGGAGAAAAACCTGTGGACCTGATGGTCAGGTTAGATACCAACGAGCGTCGCAATTTCGCTGACCTGGGAAACCTTTACGTTACCACAGCCCTCCATACGAAGGTGCCCCTGAAGGAACTCGTTGCGTTTCAGCCTGCGTGGCATACGGGTACCATTGCCCACCGCAATGGTCTGCGTACCCTCACGGTGTTGTCTGAGGTTGACCGTACCACTACAGCTATAACGGTCATGGGCGATATAGACCCGCAGATCAAGGCACTTAAATTGCCGCCAGGAATTTCTATAAACTATGGGGGTGAATTCTACGACGCCAATGAACAATCCCCGGATATGGGAAAAGCATTAGGTATCAGTTTGATTCTTATCCTGATCACCTTGCTATTCCAGTTTAAGAGTATAGGAAGGGTATTAATTGTTTTTTCCACTTTCCCGCTAAGTCTTTTGGGTGCGATGCTCGGTTTGAAGATTACCGGGAATCCGATCAGTTTTACAGCATTTATGGGTTTCATTGCATTGCTGGGCATCGTGGTGAGAAATGGAATTATACTGGTGGATTATGCAGATGAAATGGTACGTGAACATGGATATTCGATAAAGGATGCTGCGATGGCTGCCGGTAAAAGAAGAATGCGCCCGATCTTCCTGACCTCCCTGGCCGCGGCATCAGGTTTGGTCCCCATGATATTAACGAGATCAGCCTTGTGGTCGCCTTTAGGAAGCGTGCTGGCGGCCGGGTTGCTGTTCTCCATGATTATGACCCTGTTTATCGTTCCCATGCTTTATTATCGTTTTATTAAGCCGCAACCGGAACGAGCAAACAGTGATATTCAACCGGGTGTTGCAGTCCATATTTAATACAAACCACCATTGAATCAATAAAAAATGAAATTTATACCAGCAATTGTATTCATAGCCTCAGTCTCAGCATTCCAGGCGCGTGCCCAGCAAGTATTGACATTAGAAAATGCCAAACAAATGGCTTTGGAAAAAAACAATCAGTTAAAGATCGCCCGGCTGAATGTTGACGCGGCAAAAGTGCTTAAGGAAGGCTCCAAAGCTTCTGCGTATCCCGGAATAGGTGCCGGGGTAACGGGATTTTACCTGGGTAAACCGCTCAATGCTATTCTGCCGGAGTATGGTACAGCCGCAACGCTTGGAGTCAACCAGGCGATCTATAATGGCGGCCGGATAAGGCTGGGCCAGGATGCAGCTCAAAAGGAGTTGGAAATACAACAAGCACAGGAAATAGTATCTTCTTCCGAGGTGTTGTTGAACGTCGTGAGATCATACTGGACGGTAGCAAAACTGAAGGAAAAATTAAGTTTAGCCATAAAGTATAAAAGCGTGTTGGAAGCGTTTTTAAGCGACCTGAATAACTCATTACAGGCAGGTACTGTCTATAAGAATGACGTCCTGCGCGTGCAGGTTCAATTGAATACGGCAGATTTGGGTGTGATCAGGGCAAAAGATGACCTGACGATAGCCAAACTGTCGTTTGCTCAGCTCATTGGGTCAGTCGACGGCATTTCCTTTGACATCAGCGATTCTGTCGGCGGCATTGAATTAACCGAACGTAAGAACCTGCTAAGCGCAGGGGACAACCGACCTGAAATTCTTTTACTCAATAAGGCACTGGAGCAGCAACGTTTGCAGGCTAAAATAATTCAGGCGGACTTAAAACCGACCATCGGCCTGAGCGCAAATGGCATTTCAGGTCTCGGCGGAAAAGGCATTAATCCCAACGATGCAAATAATCACTATTTGAACACCTATTATGGGCTGCTTAGCTTCAGCATCCCTATCTGGGATTGGGGCGCAACGAAAGAAAAAGTAAAAGCGCAAAATTTCAGGATATCTGCACAGCAAGTGCAGCTCGAAGACACCCGGCAACTCATTTCCCTGGAAGTACAACACGATTATTTGCAGTTGAACGAATCATACCAGCGTATAGGACTCTCCACCATTTCTGTGGCGCAGGCAGAAGAAAACCTGAAGTTAAACAAAGACCGTTTCGCAGCGGGTACCATCCTGAGCAAGGATTTGTTAGAGGCCGAAAATCTTTGGGACCAGGCAAAAAGCGACCTCATCGACGCGAAAGTAGCCTATAAAATAAACGAGGCTATCTTTCAAAAGGCCATAGGCGAAATAAAATAAACCCAGGGAAATTGATGCATTAAAATCAAGATCGAAATACAACTAAAGAAGCAATTAGAATGAATGCAGATCCTGAACACATTTTGGCAATAATTTCCTGGCAACAATGCACGATAAGGATAACCTATAAAAAAAATTTTTTATGAATCTTATGTCTATTCTGCTTATTACTGCAGATTTCGATCGTTTGATCAAATTTTATGAGCAAATAAGTGGACTGCCAGCCACTAAACTTACTCCAGGTTTTGCTGCACTAAAAACAAATGTGGCTATCCTTTCGATTGCAGAGATGCAAACAACTGGAGGCCAAAAGGAAATAAAACGCACAGAAAATAATTCTTCTATTCTCGAATTTATGGTAGATGATGTGGATGCTACGTATAAAAAAATAGCAGACTTTCTGGGCGATAAGATTGTATTGAAACCGACTACCATGCCTTGGGGAAACCGTTCACTATTATTCCATGACCCGGATGGTAACCTGGTTAATTTTTTTAGCCTTGGTAACCCTGAAGCCATAAAATAATATAACAAACAAGAATTGCTCATTCAGCTGTGTCCACATATTAGATAACTCTTTTCATTTTTTTATGAAGATGAATAAAAACCAAAAAAAAAACAATATGAGTAACTTATTTAAATCAAAAGCACTTACCTTTTTCGCATTTGTATTGTTGCTATCATCAGCAGTGCTGGCGCAGACCCCCGCTTCAAAAACAAAACCCATCGCCAGCCCCCGGGATAGCGTAAGCGGCATGATTGGCGGGGCAACTATTAGTATTAACTACGGTGCACCTTCATTAAGAGGCCGGAAAATTTTAGGGGTGATAGAACCTTATGGTAAAGTTTGGCGGGCGGGAGCAAATGCTGCAACTATTTTTACCACAGACAAAGACATTATGGTTGAAGGTCAAAAACTTCCTGCTGGTAAATACAGCTTGTTCGCTATTCCGGGTGAAAGGGAATGGCAAGTAATATTTAATTCACAAACCGGCCAGTGGGGCATCAAGAAAAACCCGGATGGCCCGGGGACCGTGGCTGGCGATGATCCGTCAAAAGATGTTTTGGTGATCACCGTTAAACCTGTAAAAGCCGGCCCAACCGAACGATTAACTTATACACTTGATGATAAGGGTTTCGCTCTGGTATGGGAAGATGTGAAGATCCCGGTTTCGATCCTGTAACTCAGTGTCCAATGATTAATACCAAATGGCTGGCAAAGACAGCATATTAAGTTTTGCTTTGTCGTATTTGAAAAAAAACCTTACGGTGAAGCGCTATTAGCATTACGAACAAATGGGGATATTGGCGCAATACAGTAAGAGAACTATATATTGATAATGATACGCTGTTCCTATTTATGAATTTATGTACCAAGCGGAAACGGCGGGATCATCATCGGCAAGCAGATAGATGGATTATAATTCATTGATGACATTTTAACTTTGATATATGAAACTATTCGGAGCAATTTTTGAAGAAGAACTGCGGAGCAACAGCCAATTAAAGACGCTGCCGGCTGAAACGGTGCTGATGCAATCGAATTGTTATATTCGTTCTATACCTATAGTACAGTCGGGAAGCGTACGGGTGATCCGCCAGGATGACGACGGACGCGAAATATTACTTTATTACCTCAAACCTGGCGAAAGCTGTATCATGTCATTTTTAGCCGGCGTTCACTATGATACCAGCAAGGTTAGATTGGTATTGGAAGAGGATTCTGAAATACTAATGCTGCCAATTGCTAAAGCAAGTGAATGGATCAAAGTTTACCCGGAGTGGGCCGACTTTATATTTAAGCTATATCATAAGCGTTTCGAGGAATTGCTCGATGTAATTAATGCTGTGACGTTCCAAAAATTGGATGACCGGATAGTGACCCTCTTAAAGAGAAAAGCCAGTGTATATAAATCAAATGAGTTTAGTGTTACTCACCAGCAACTGGCTGAAGAATTGGGTACTACCCGTGAAGTGATTTCCAGACTGTTAAAACAAATGGAAAAACAGCATTTGATCACCTTATCCCGAAATAAAATTACATTAATTACTGCTCTGTAACACAGGTCACCAATCCACGGCCAGCTGACTGGTACATTTGTTTTCTAATTAAAAACAAGTGGAAATAGCAGGATACCCGGCAGCAATATTAATAGGTCTATCATTAGGTTTGATTGGCGGTGGCGGTTCGATTCTTACCGTTCCAATCTTAGTTTACTTTTTCATGATCGACCCTGTTAATGCCACAACCTATTCGCTGTTTGTTGTAGGGTTAACCAGCTCGGCAGGCGCTATAAGTCATTTCAAAAAAGGTAATGTCAATTTTCAAATAGCTTTCCTGTTTGGTATTCCTTCATTAATAGCCATATTCATCATGCGTAAATGGGTGATGCCTGCCATGCCTCATCATTTACTCAATATTGGTTCGTTCGAAATTACCAAACCGGTATTACTGATGCTTGTTTTCGCGGCGTTAATGCTGGTCGCTTCCATTTCGATGATCAGGAAGCAGAAGGAGGTTTTAGTTTCTGAATCGCATTTGAGCTATACAAAATTGGTAATCCAAAGTATTGTAGTCGGCATCATCACCGGTTTTGTAGGCGTAGGCGGAGGGTTTTTGATCATCCCCTCTTTGGTTTTGTTTGCCGGTTTACCGATGAAAAAAGCAGTGGGCACCTCCTTAATGGTCATGACCATTAGTTCCCTGCTGGGTGTATTGGGAGACGTAAGCAGGCACACGCCAATAAATTACAGTTTTTTAATGCTTTTTTCTGCATTTGCGATAGCTGGAATTATTGCAGGAAGCTATTTGACTAAATACATCATCGACACTAAATTAAAACCTGCTTTTGGATGGTTCGTATTGTTTATGGGCATTTTTGTTTTGATCACTACTTTAAATAAATAATATGGAGTTTATTAAACAACCCTGGCCATGGTATGTGGCTGGACCCCTGATTGGGTTGATCATACCGGCGTTACTGCTTTTAGGTAATAAAACTTTTGGTGTTTCATCAACGCTTCGCCAGGTATGCGCTGCTTGTATCCCCGGCAATATTACTTTCTTTAAATACGACTGGAAAAAGGAAAGCTGGAATCTTTTTTTTGCAGCAGGAATTGTTATTGGTGGCTTTATTGCTACCTACCTGCTTTCAAATCCAGGGCCTGTGAATATCAATCCACATACGACAGCACTGTTACAACAAGAAGGCATAAAAGATTTCAGTGGCCCTTTGCCCCAGGATATATTCAGCTTTAGTCAATTGCTTACCCTGCGTGGATTTGTTTTTATTGTTCTGGGCGGTTTTCTGGTTGGGTTCGGTACCCGTTATGCAGGTGGATGTACTTCAGGTCATGCCATCATGGGCTTGTCATCTCTGCAATGGCCATCCTTAGTGGCTACCTGTTGCTTTATGATTGGCGGAGTTGTCATGACCTGGTTTATTTTGCCTTATTTATTACAGTTATAAAAAAATAGAAAATTCTTTATTGCAGTTATGAAAAATATAAAATTTTTAATAATAGGCACGCTGTTCGGCCTTATCCTCGTCAAATCACAGGTAATCTCCTGGTTCCGGATACAGGAAATGTTTCGCTTGCAAGGGTTTCATATGTATGGTGTCATCGGCTGCGCAGTAATAGTTGGTATAATTTCCATCCAACTTATAAAACGGTTCCGGTTAAAAACCATACACGGAGAGAAAATTGTTATTCCTAACAAAATATTTCATTGGGGTAACGTCTATGGCGGTTTGATATTTGGTTTAGGCTGGGCGATTACGGGCGCTTGTCCGGGGCCGCTTTATGCACAGGTCGGCAGCGGATTTTTGGTGACTATTGTAACGTTACTCAGCGCAGTTACAGGAACATGGACGTATGGTTTAATAAGAAATAAATTACCTCACTAAATAAAATAGGATAAAATGAAAATCGAACAATTTGAAGATAAAGGGCTATCGCACTATTCTTATGCCATTTTAAGTGAAAGTGACCGTCAAGTAGTTTTAATAGATCCGTCAAGGGATATAAGTCAATATTTGGCTTATGCTAAAAACAATGATGCAACGATCATAGGTGTAATTGAAACTCATCCACATGCGGATTTTGTAAGTGGGCACTTAGAGTTACATCAAACAACAGGAGCAACTATTTATTGTTCTTCATTAGTTGGCGCGGGTTATCCGCATCAAACTTTTGATGATGGAAACCTGATCCATTTTGGAAACATCACGTTAAAAGCGTTAAACACACCAGGCCACTCTCCCGATAGCATTTCTATAGTCTTAATGCACAATGGTAAAGATAAAGCAGTTTTTACAGGGGATACTTTGTTTATAGGCGATTGCGGCAGGCCCGACCTGCGTGAAAGTGCAGGTAAACTGACCGCTAAGCGTGAGGATTTAGCAGCTCAAATGTATTACTCACTCAGGGATAAATTAAGCATGTTGAACGATGACGTAATTGTTTACCCGGCGCATGGGGCAGGCACACTTTGCGGAAAGTCATTAAGCGAAGCCAATAGCAGCACTATCGGCGACGAAAAACTAAGTAACTGGTCGTTACAAAATATGACTGAAGCGGAGTTTATAACAGCTCTTTTGCAGGATCAGCCCTTCGTGCCGAAATATTTTCCGTATGATGTGGAAATAAATAAGCTCGGCGCAATGAATATGGCGCAAGCAATTGCAAATGTTCCAATTGGCTTGAATAATCAATTAAGCAGTAGTATATATATCGTTGACACGCGGGAGGAAAAGGAATTTAAGAAAGGGCACATTCCGGGATCGATCAATCTGCAAAATGGCGGCAAGTTTGAAACCTGGCTGGGAAGCATTATTGCGCCTGACGAATCTTTCTACCTGGTTGCAGAAAATGAGGAGATACTCAAAAGCCTGATTTTACGCAGCGCAAAAATTGGTTATGAGCCTTTTATTAAGCGGGCATTTGTTTTTCAGGGAGGGACCGCAACTATGGATGCTATAGACATACGTAAGTTTTCAACGAACCAAACGGAATATACCGTCGTTGACATCAGGAACAACGGAGAAGTAAAGGAGCATCCGATATTTGACCATGCCATTAATATACCACTTCCTGAATTACAGGAAAGAATTTCGGAAATACCCTTAAATAAACCCATCATTGTACACTGTGCGGGTGGCTATCGCAGCGCAGCTGGCAGTAGCATTATAAACAATGCTGTTGGCAATAAAACAAAAGTTTATGATCTTGGTAAAAAAGTTGCAGATTATTTATTAAAGCCAACCCATTAAGCATGGAAAGAAAAGAGCATTGGGAGAAGGTTTATCAAACATAAAAGCTTTCGGAAATACACCGGGCATGAACTATACCTGAGACGTCGCATATGATAATAGATGAATTGGGCCCGTCCAATGATGCCGCGATAATTGAACCGGTAATGGTTACAGTTTAATGGCCGGTCATTTACTATACTTGGGTTTTACTAATTTATTAGACCTGACATTCCTTCACCAGCTATTGAAAGGGTAAAATTAGGTTTAGGTTAAAAATAGATATTGGTTAAATGGATAACAAAAGGTATGCTTTAATTTAGTGGACGGGCAGATAAAAACACTAACCAACTTATAATATTAAAAATTAAAATCATTATTCATGGAGAAATTTGCATTATTAGCCAGGGTGGAAGCGAAACCCGGCAAAGAAAATGAAGTGCTGGCCTTTTTAAAAAGCGCCTTGCCCCTCGCTGAGGCTGAGACCGAAACCCTCAGGTGGTACGCCTTGCAATTGGGCCCTTCAACATTTGGCATTTTTGACACTTTTGCTACAGAAGAAGGCAGACAGGCACACCTGGATGGCAGAATTGCCGAAGCCTTAATGGCCAACGCTGCTACCCTCCTGGCTAAAGACCCGATCATTGAGAAAGTCGATCTGATCGCTAATAAGTAATTGACATTGACTCAGGCTGGTGGATTGATAGTACTGGTTACTGAATTAATTTTGTGGCATGAACAACCTTTCGGCAGATCCTGCTGGCATTTCCCCGGTTTTGTCCGGCCAGGTATGTCCCTATTGCAATGGCAGTACGGAGTATATCGACAGTGCCGCGGTATATGACAAAAGTTATGGTATGATTTACCTGTGCAGACCCTGCAATGCATGGGTCGGTGTGCATGCAGGAACCGACAAGGCGCTGGGTCGGCTGGCGAAAGCTGAACTGCGCCAATTAAAAATGCTGGCGCATCGCTGGTTTGATCCGATTGCGGTGGAAGGACTTATCAATGATTTTTATCACCTCCATATACCGGGAATGAATACCCGCGAAAAAGCCTATTGGTGGCTGGCCGGGAAAATGGGCATCAAACCTGAATATTGCCACATCGGCATGTTTGACGAGGAGGAATGCAAACGCGTGATTGCCATTTGCCAACCCATCGTGGAAAGTTTTGAAGGAACCGGCGATATTTATTAACCTGCTATTATTAATTAGTACACGAGTGCCGGCGCTTCCGTATAAATAGTTCTTTCGTGCGGGTTTTCCTTTTTCAGGAAATCTTTATCAAGCGGTGTTGCCTTCATTTGTGCGGTGGCAGTCTGGTAATTACAAAGATCCATGATGTCATCTACCGATAGATCAGGCGATAGCCATTCTTGGTGCAGATCACCAGGCAATATGGTGGGCATTCTTTCCTTGCTGTTGTGTATCTGCATCATCAGTGAATTCGCGGTCGTGGTGGCAAACGTGAAAGTGTTTGTAAACCTGCTGTACAAGCCCGCAAAATAATGCTCGCCCGGCTCCACCATTTCTATCAGATAGGGAAATTTCTCAGGCGTCTTTAACAGCTTGCCGCTCTTGCCTACTACCTGGACATGCATCCACTCATAAAATATATCAAATGGCACCAGGCACCTTGTGCCCAGTGATTCTTTAAACATTCTTTCCTGTACCTGCTCACTGACGAAATTCAGCGTCGTATATCCTTTGACCCACTTCCCCGTTTTTTCACTTTTATATCCATTCCGGAAACGGGTGGCCTCTTCTTTCGTTCGTATATAGGATGGCAGGTAACCCCATTCCATTTCAACCCGTTCTGTTTCACCTGTGGTTGGGTTCAACCGCAAAACGGGCAAGTCATTGTAATCAAACCCTTTGAAAATCGCCAGGTGTTCGTCCAGGTGCGCTATTTTCTTTTCCACCTCCTTCAGACGGTTATATTCATCGCGGGTGACCTTGCGGCCATAGTAGTAACACATGGTTTATTGATTATTATAATGTTGGTCAATTTGTTTACCGAGCTCAAATACAACATGGGTCAGCTTGGTATCGTGAGGAATGCTTACCCAAAAGCTTTCCTGGTTCACATCAATGCTTTTACTAAGGCACAATGGCCGCTGGGTAAACCCAATCATAAAAATAATGCTGTCACCCATGAGCAATCTTTTACACGGGTATTGTTTTTCCTTCCAGGTTACCTCAAACTGGTCAGTAATCGTTGGCGTATCCATGGTGTAATTTACATTTTTTTGTAAAACTAATTATTTTAGTTAATAAATACTAATATTTTTAGTCACCTTTGTGTCATCATGTACCTGAACTGCAAGTCATATTATTCCTTCAAATACGGCACTTTTTCTACCGAAGAGCTGGTGGCTGCGGCCGCAGACAAGGGTGTAAAGGCCCTGGCCCTCACCAATATCAATACCACATACGACACCTGGGATTTTGTAAAACACTGCCGGTCGCAAGGTATCAAGCCCATCACCGGCGCGGAAGTCCGCAACGGAGATGAACTCTTGTATGTGTTAATAGCGGCCAATAACAAGGGCCTGGCGGATATTCACCAGTTCCTCTCGGGACATTTAATCGCTAAAACGGATTTTCCGGTGAATGCCCGTGTATTTGAAAATTCGTACGACGGGTACATGATTTATCCCATGGGCAAAAAGGAATTACCAGATTTGTTGCCCAATGAACGGATCGGTGTTAAGCCCTCAGAGATTGGTAAACTATTCAGCACAGACTGGAAAAATTATAGGGATAAATTGGTGATCCGGCAGCCGGTCACGATACAAAACGCCGAGGCGTTCTATGGGCATTGTTTACTCAGGGCCATTGACAAGAACAAAGTCCTGTCCAAACTGACGGCTGAAGAATGTTGCGACCGTGACGAAACATTTTTGTCTCCTGCTGAACTGCTGAAAAAATTTACTGATTATTCCTTCATTGTCACCAATACGTTGCAACTGATGGAGGCCTGTAGCATCGAAATGGATTTTGGGGTGGATAAAACCAAAAAAGTGTATGGCGGTTCACTGAAAGATGATCGCATCTTACTGGAGAAGCTGGCTGTTTCGGGTATGCATCGGCGCTATGGTAAGAGGGATAAGGTAGCGGCCGACCGGATGCGCAAAGAGCTGGATATTATTTTTGAAATGGGCTTCAGCAGCTATTTTATGATCAATTACGATCTTATCCGGTATGCTGAATCGCAGGGCTATTACCATGTGGGGCGTGGCAGCGGCGCGAATTCCATTGTTGCTTACTGCCTGGGCATTACCGATGTTGACCCGGTGGAACTCAATTTGTATTTTGAACGTTTTCTTAATCCTGAGCGTACCTCCCCACCCGATTTTGATATTGATTTTTCCTATACGGACCGGGATGATGTGATGGATTATATGTTCAAACGTTACGGGAAAGAACGGGTTGCGTTACTCGGTTCGGTACCGACTTTTAAATGGGACGGCGCCATCCGGGAACTGGGCAAAGTATATGGTTTGCCGGATGAAGAAATCAAAGTACTGCAGCGCAATACATCGCCGCGTGATCATATCGGGAAAAAAATTATTAAGTACGGACGCATGATACTGGGTTTCCCGGTTTACCCTTCCGTGCATCCCTGCGGTGTTATCATCACTGAAACACCGGTTATTAACTATGGAACGGTCTTTATGCCGCCCAAGGGACTTGCGACCATCCATATGGATATGTTCACTGCGGAAGACATCGGTATCAATAAATTTGATATCCTCAGTCAGCGGGGACTCGGCCATATCAAAGAAACGCTGGCACTGGTAAAAAAAAATAAGGGTATTGATATTGATATCCATGACACCCGCAAATTCAGGAGCGATGAAAAAGTGAAAGCCCAGATTCGAGAGGCCAATACCATCGGTTGTTTCTATATTGAATCTCCTGCCATGCGGCAATTGTTGCGCAAACTGCGCTGCGATGATTATACGACGCTGGTCGCTGCTTCTTCCATCATCCGTCCGGGTGTGGCTTCCTCCGGTATGATGCGGGAGTATATTTACCGTTACCATAACCGCGATAAAATCAACTACCTGCACCCTCTATTTGAAGAACATTTGTCGGAAACTTTTGGCGTGATGGTCTTCCAGGAAGATGTGATAAAAATTGCGCATTATTATGCCGGTTTGACGCTGGGTGAGGCAGATATCTTACGGCGTGCCATGAGTGGTAAGTACCGTTCCAACAATGAGTTCAAAATGATCGAGCTGAAATTTTTCGAATCAGCGAAAAAACTGGGCCGGGATGAGAAATTATCGGCAGAAGTCTGGCGGCAGATGGTCAGCTTCGCCGGCTATAGTTTTAATAAAGCTCATTCGGCGTCGTTCGCGGTCGAGAGTTACATGAGTCTTTACCTGAAAACCTATTTCCCCCAGGAATTTATGGTGGCGGTTATCAATAATTTCGGGGGCTTTTATTCACGCGAGCTGTATTTCCTGGAACTCTTAAAAGAAAAAGGTGAGATTGAGCCGCCCTGCATCAATAACAGTGACCTGTACACGAATATCGTTGGTTCAAAAGTTCATGCAGGGTTCGTGCACATCAAGCGGCTGGAAGGGAAGCTCATTGAGCAATTGCTGGAAGACAGGAAACGAAATGGCCCCTATCAGCACCTGCAGGATTTCCTGGAACGCATTAATCCCCCGCTGGAGCAACTGAATATCCTGGTCAGCATTGGTGCTTTTCGTTTCACAGGCAAAACAAAAAAAGCATTGTTATGGGAGGCTAATTTCCTGCAACGAAAAAATAAAAACCATTTCTCGCATACCCCTTCCCTTTTTAAAGAAAAACCGGTAGCATTTCAGTTACCCGAACTTGTCGACTACCCCATTGACGATCTCTACGATCAAATGGAAATACTGGGTTTCCCGCTCAGCAACCCTTTTGCGCTTGCAGACGCTGATCCTTCACTATACGTCTCTTCTGCGGCACTTGCCCAGCACCGTGGCAAAACGGTTTCGGTGCTGGCTTATTTTATCGATCGCAAACATGTGACCACCAAAAAGAACACCGAAATGTTTTTCGGAACTTTCGTGGATGCCGATCTCAACTGGATAGATACCGTGCATTTTCCGGATGCCGTTGCCAGGTTTCCCTTTCATTCGGATGGCTTTTACAAAATCAGTGGAAAGGTCGTCAGCGAGTTCGGTGTGGACAGTGTTGAAGTGCGGTATATGGAAAAAATTGGTCATAAACACCGCTCCTATGCTGGCCTTTGACAACCGCCATATTGCCCATCTGGACCTGGACACCTTCTTTGTGTCGGTGGAGCACTTGCGCAATCCAACATTAATTGGCAAACCAGTGCTCATTGGAGGCAGCAATGCGCGGGGCGTGGTGGCCTCCTGCAGCCGGGAGGCACGCAGCTTCGGTATCCACAGCGGCATGCCCATGTACCAGGCACTTAATCTTTGTAAGCACGCGACGATAGTAAAAAGCGATTATGAAGCGTATAGTAAATACTCAACCCTTGTCACTGATGTTGTTCGCGATACGGTTCCCATGTTTGAAAAAGCCTCGATTGACGAATTTTATATTGATATGACAGGTATGGACAAGTACCATGGCTGTTATAAATTCGCTGGTGAACTGGAGAGAAAAGTATTTAAAGAAAGCGGGCTGCCGGTTTCCTGGGCATTGGCCAGTAACAAGCTCATCAGCAAGGTGGCGACCAATGAAGTAAAACCCAAAGGACAAATCGAAATTCCTTTTGGATTCGAAAAATCTTACCTGGCCCCATTAACTATTTTTAAATTGCCAGGCGTTGGCATGGAAACGGGCAGCAAATTTGTTAAAATGGGTGTCGAAACGATTGAGAAACTTTCAGAAATGCCGGTTGAGTTCCTTATCAACTTCATGGGAAAAAACGGTCGGGAACTCTGGCGCCGTGCAAATGGTATTGACGAATCACCGGTCATTCCTTATTCAGAGCAGGTATCCATTTCCACCGAACAGACTTTTCAAACAGACACGATTGATATGAATGTGCTGGAAGCCATTCTTATCCGTATGACTGAAAGCGTCGCCTATGAACTGCGTTCACAGAACCGCCTGGCTGGTTGCATCACCGTCAAATTGCGTTATACCGATTTTCACACTTTTACCAAGCAAAAATCGATTCCTTACAGTAACTCCGATCATATATTGATCACAGCGGTAAAGGAATTGTTTTCCAAACTATATGAGCGGCGTGTGCTGGTGCGTTTGCTCGGTGTGCGGTTAACCCATCTCATCGCCGGTACTTATCAAATTAACCTGTTTGAAGATACGCAAGAGATGATCCGGCTGTATCAGTCTATTGATTCTATCAAGAAACAATTCGGAGAGGACAAGATTGTAAGGGCGAATACGATTTATAAAAAATAGAAGCTATCATTATTGCTAATTGATGAAACATTGGTCCAAGGGCAGTTAATTTTGAACAATTTGCTTTTTGGCGCCATTTAAATCGTTTTGCTTTATAGTCAAAAAAACATTTTTAAACATCGATCGATATATATTACGTTGCTTAACAGAAGTTAAATCGCAGTGAGATTGTTTTATGTGCTATAAGTCTTTAGAGTCAAAATACATCGATTTCCAATGAGTTCTAGTTGCGACCCCTTCAGCAGTTTTTTTTGAAAATATGACCTCGTAACTATCATATTCATTCGGGTCTTTTAGTGACTTTTTCAAAAATGAAGCAATAGTCCTACCAAGGGCTTCGATCCCTTTTTCATCTTCTTGAATATTCTGTCCGTTTTTTATTTCGATTTCAAACACTGATTTTGACTTACCATTTGTGAATAGCTCTTTGCCATAAAGATTTATATGTTCTGACACGATAATCCCTTTCAAACCACTACTAACTGCATTTAAACCGGAACTTAAAACCGGATCTTTTCTTTTTACAATTGTAGATGTACAATTAATAGAACTAATTGCTATTATAATAAACAATAGCTGGACCAGTTTGATATTTAGAATTTCGCTGTATTTTGCCCATATTATTTTTTCCATAGTTTCAAAATAACTTTAATAAACTTAATTTCAAATAAGTAAAAATATCTGATTTACTTTTTCGATCTACAAGAATCTTTCGCTTGATTAACCCTTTTTACGAAATCAAGGCTTCGGCCTAATTAATCCCGTCTTTGTACTGTCAAATAAGTCCGAAGATGGCAATAAATCATCATCTGTATGTGGAATTCTATCAACTCCACTGGAAAAAAGAGAATACCTGTTTCCCATTTTCTTATAATAAAACTGACCTTTATTGATTACAGGCTTCCCGGCTAAAATAGGGTCATGAATTATAACCATCTTGTCTGTGGCTGTAAGCTCCTCTAAACTGTCCGGATATGAACCATTCTGTATTTTATAAAATTCAATACTTTTTACAAGGGAATTCATGTCAGGTTGTGAGAAAACCGCGAAGTCCTTCCTGTATTGTTCGCTATATTGAAAATAATATATCATCGATAAATAGATTGCTACCGTAAATGAAAGTGCTGCTATACCTATAATAATTAATTTTTTATCTTTATATTTAGAAACGCCCTGAATTACCAGCCATATTCCAACAAATGCTCCAACCAATGGAATTAACCCCAACCATCCTTTGTTATATATCTGATTTACATTTTGAGGTCCAGCCTTTTTTAATTCGTTCTGAATATAATCAAGAAAAAAGTCTCTTTCCGTGTCCGACTGAAACCTATCCGTGGGAAGCAGGTAAAAACTCCTGTCAAACAAAGTGAGGCATATGAGCTGTTTATATGTAGTAATTGCTTTTATGTTGTTCCAATTGTAAAACAACATCTCATCTCTTCTCAAAATATTAACCCCTTCGGAAATTAAAGAAATTTTATCAATTTCCAGGTTGCCAGGGCTTCTTCCCAGACGTTTTACAAGACGGAAAATTGAAACTACATAAGGAAGATAAAAACGAAATAAAAAAAACAAGAAGGCAATTGCCAGAAATGTCAACAAAAAATGACTCCAGGAATGTTCATTCCTAAAATTCAAATTGTAACTAATAAGAACAATTACAAGAAACGGGATGATGGACTTCGTAATAAAGTCTTTTCTAAAATGATAATATCTTAAAAAATTGGCGCCACTCTTTCTTGTCATTTGAATTTCTATCTCCATGTCCGCAAATATTTTTTTTAATGAAGCATATAAACCCATTCGAACCGTTGCTTGAATAGCTGTTTTTGAAGTTAAAGTCTTAATAATTTATTACGGAATCTTTTATACTTTTTTCAAAGTAAACACCAGCTTTTGTTATTAAATATCAAGTTTTAAGGTATTGCTTTGAAGCACTACAAAACAAATTTTTTTCTCTCAAAAACAAAAAGAGCTGGAAAACCAGCTCTGTAAACCTTTTATTGTAAGTTAATTCTTGAAAAATGCTAATCTGTAGCGCTGTCAAAAATGCTAATTTGTAGCGTTACCAAAATCCGGCCCTCTTACCAATTTATTTTCGACCTTTTTGGAAAAAGTGCTATTGTGGTACATTACCATTACCGGCAATTTGTTTAAGGTGAAAAAGGTAATTGCACTTTTCAGTCTTTGAATCGATCTGAACATATGGCAATAACAGTACTAAGAAATTGTTTACCAAACTATCTTCGCCATACTTATCAATATATTTATTTCCGTCAACCTCCACTATAAACTGATATAAATCAAGTCCGCGGGTCGAGTAAACAGGCTTGCTATTGCGAATGCTGTTTATCACATCATCAACTTTCAATTTGATACTATCTATTTGAATAAGAAAAGTCTTTCTACTCTCAATGCTAGTTTTACCAGTTTGCCTATCTCGATATCCGAAGATACTTATGCCTGATCCAGTTTGATTAAATTGAATTTCGTTATAGCAGGCAAATGGGCTATTCATTATAACATGAACCATCTTATACCCATTTACTCGCTCATATTTGGTGGATCGCTTATAATTACAAGACAAGACGCCCACCAAAATAACCCCTATTAAAGTACAGCCCAAATACTTCACCTTGGTCATATATAGTCATTTTGAGATGTTATTATAATTCGCTGTAATCGTGGTCTCCACTTGCGCCAGGTACAATATCATATGCACGTCTTGCTGGCAACCCATGTTCGGCACGTATTGAATTTTCTGTAGGGTAGTGCGCTCTTTTATCACTACTTGGTCGGCTAAACCTACCTATTCCGTGGTTTGCCAATTCTTCTAATCGTTGCTTTTCCCAATGCCCTCGGCCTTTTGGTCCAAGGTATGTGTTGATATCAGTTTGGTCATCATTAATTGAGACGCCATCAAACATTGCCAGCGCATGAGCTAATTCTTCACCCAAAACCAAATAAAATGGCTGATCTTCACTTTGAGTAGGCTTATTATATGCTGAAGAAACCTGAACTTTAGGATTGTTCATTGACATTTTAACGGTAACATTTGAACCTTGCCCATTTTCGGCATTTTTCTCATTTTCTGGATCAGCACCCGAACCATCCTGAGTGTGGCTTAGCGTAATCGATGCTGTAAATTTAGTATTATCGACAAGCCCTCTAAGGAGTGTTGTACCTTCCTTTAATTGGTTTTTCTTATCACTAATTCTTTTTGTTATATCGACATTTCCTGTTTTGGAATTGTATGCCAGCTTATCACCTGTTAACATTTGCAAGCCTTGCAAAATAAAATTCCTATCATTATCGCTCAGACCCGAAAGATTTATAGATTGTCCATCAGGGTCAATAAATTTTATAGGATTATTAATTGCATAGTTATATGGACTAACCCTGTCATATTTTCCTGCCATCGGATCGACCACATGCCACCTGCCTATCTGTGGATCATACATCCTCGCCCCGTAGTCCAACCATTCAACGCCAGCTCTATCAGAGAACTCTTTGCGTTGTTCTTCTTTACCATTGTATTTATACTTATTCTCCGCTCCCCCGAACGCTAGTGCTTTGCTACTGATACCAGTCATTGAGAGCCCGAAAGGATAATAATGGGTTTCTTCTAATAAAGGTCCCCTCGTATGCGTTACCTGCAAATTATCAAAGAACACGTCTATGTTAGGAGTTTCATTGCTAACGTATACATAAAGATAGCCACTTTTTCTTATCGGTATATCGTTAATTGAAAAGGGCGTAAAATCATTACTATTCTCTACTGATAATACACCGCTATATCCACTGGCAATTATGCTTCCGGAAGCATCCTTTGCTATTTTAAACTGCTCATCAAACAATATCCAGCTTACATAAGCTTTTGGCTTATTGGCTTCCTGAGACGGTTGGGTATTTAGAAAATCAGTTATGGCCGGGCTCAAAATATTGCCATCCTGCAACTGCGCTGAAGTGGCATGCGAGCCTGCTAAACTTCCTATACTTGTATTCAATAAATCGGCCAACAAATCTTTCAACGGCGTTGAAACAGGTACATCTTGTGTATGCCCATTATCTTTCCACCAACTGCTTATGTGCAGGTTAAACATATCACCAGCCATTACTTTCAGTGTAATGCCCGGTCCTATTTTATTACCGCTACCATTTACTTTGGCAGTACTTGCATTGGGATTCGTATAAGTATCCGTTGTTGGATAACCTGCAATACTGCTGATGGGGAATCTGGTCTCTTCTATCTTCGAATAATACTTATTCTCATTTGCCGCATTGGCTGTTTCCATAGAGGCAACCGGATAGGCATCTTTCTGGTGCTCATCGGTAAGTACTGCTCTTGTATTGCCCAAATTGTCTTTAATAAAATAATCAAAAGCAAAGGATGCTGTGCTGCCCGCTGTACCGTCTGCCGGCTTGTAACGTACGCGCCCTTCTTCCTGCACAAAAAACTGCAATTGGTTGTTCTCATAGGTATAGCCACTGGCATAATCCGTTACCGTGGTCTTGTCTGGCAGCCCCAGTACCGCCTTTTCGTATACTGTTTTGGAAACCTTATTACCTGCGGCATCGTAAACATAAGTTATGGTGCCTTTTTGCGTGGTGCCATCTGAATTATTGATGCTTATCTGCCAGGGCAGGTTCAGGTGATTGTACACAATGCCTGTAATACGTTTGTTCTTATCCGTTACCAGGTTGCCGTTAATATCGTAGACATAATCATCGCCGCTGCGGTTGTTATCTGTAAAATCGTTCAGTTTGTTGTCCGTGCTGCCTATACTATTGTCTTCCGTTACACTTTGCAGCTTGTTGCTGTTTAAGATCTGGCCATTGCTTAGATCATAGCTATAGCTAAGGTTGTCTATCTTAAAGCTGTTATTTATTGTCAATCCGTACTGGGTCATGGCTTTTATATTGCCATTGGCGTCGTAGGCACTTGTATAGTTTACCCCATCGCCGATCAGTACGCTGAAATTGATGTTGAAGTTGCTGTTTGGATCCTGCACCGCCCAGTTATTGCTGCCAAAGCTTTGTGTAAAATCCGCTTTCAGCAAACGGTTGGTTTTATCATAACCATAACCGTAGGCACGTTCTGCGCCATCACCACCCGCTACCCAACGCGTGCCGGCAATATTACCATTGTATTGGTTACTGCTAAAACCCCAGTCGTAACTCAGATCCATCGCAAACCAGCGGTCGTTCTGCATGTTCATGGCAGAACTGCTGTTGCTGCCTGTATAATTCCAGTTGATTCCCTTTAGCCAGCCGCGGATATTATAGGCATAGTCCTGGTTCTCCAGCGTTGTACCAGCAATAGGGATGTTGTTCGCATCAGTTTTCTGACCGGTCTTTTTGTTCTTTAACTGTCCCATGGCATCATAGCTGTTGAGCGCTATTACGCGACTGTACTCAGTACCATTGTCCAGTTTTATTTTTTTGTTCAGCTTCAACAGCCTACCTATATGATCGTAGCTCCTGCTGGTTACCGTGCCAAGCGCACCTATATTGCCGGCCGGGTCATTATGGAGAGCATAGCTGCTGATGATTTTATTGGTAAAATCATACAGGTTACTCATGGTTTCTCCGCCCCCCATGCTGTTATCGCTGGTGGCCTGTACTACCCTTCCCTTATCGTCATAAAAGCTAACGGACTCCAGCCAGCTTCCCTTAGTAAGATCATTGGGGTCTTCCAGTTTTCGTATACGTGTGCCCGTTGCCAATCCCATGGTTTGGCTGCTCTGTGCCGTTGTCGTCGGTTCTGCGTAAACATTATCCCCCTGTTCAGGCTTGGCCATCTGGCTGGCGTCAAAACTTTTGGCAGTAAAGCTATAACCATCATAATAAGTATAGGTAAGTGGCGTTTTTGGCGCACTGGCAGGAACGGGGTTGGTGTTTACAGCCTGGCTGCCACTAAAAACGGCAGTGCTGCCATCTACTATTTCTGCTGTAAATTCCTGGCCAGCACCGCCAAATCCATCCTGGAATACGATATCCTGGCTGGCATGATAAAAATGTATATTAGGTGCAAAAACACCTACAAATAAATGTACGGTGACAGGGCCAACATGGTTTCCTGTATAAGGAATGGATGTTACACCGTCTGCGACAGAATTCGCATACACCTGCAGGTTATTCCAGCCATCGTTATAGGTGATCATACCTGTTTCGATGGGGCGGTTCAACGCGTCGTAGACAGTATACAGCCATTTTTTTGCAGATGGTGTTAACAGCCTCATATTGCCGTCTTGGGTAAATACCAGCCTGTCTCTTTTATCATACACCATATATGTCCAAGCGGTTCCGGGCACTTTTTTGGCAATCATCCGTAAGCGGGTATCATACTCGTAGCGGAAACAAAGTTCATTGATAAGACCGGGGAATGCACTCAGTGACCAGTTGGCTGCATCGTCCATCAGTTTCACGGCCTTGGGTGGTATTACAAAACGAAGCAGGTTCAGATCATCATACACATAATAAGTACATAGCCAGCCTGTATGTGCGGCAGAAGGGCTGTTATCTATCTGCACTTTCTTTAAGACAATATTGCCAATTTTGTCTTTATATTCCACCACCTTGTTCCCCGCCTCATCTATGGTTACATTTTTGAACAACAAGCCTGCATCGTATACAGCGGGTGATGATGGAATATTTACACTGATATTTTCATTGCTACTGTTATCATCCAGTGCATCAAAACCAATATTCCATATCCGCACCTGGTCGGTTGCATCATTGATAAGGTATTGGGTCTGGACTGATTTTTCTGCAGTAGCATTTTCACTGCCCACCCAACTATTGCCTGGCGCCAGCGCTTTCAAAGGCCGGTTCAATGGAGAAGCTTCATATATTGTTTTGCCATAAAAAAACTGCTCGCCTGTAAAAGCCGGCTGTTCGGCGGTATAGGTATTGCCGTAAAAATTTTTTTGCTCATTAAACGGGTCAACACGGAACCCGCCCGTATTAATGGTTGAGGCATAAGGAAGGTAAATGTATGCCTGTCGTCCATAAGGGTCATATTCAATTGATGTAACGATATCATTTTTGGAAGGGGATGCCTGCCAGCCAACTGTTTGCTCCAAACGCCCCAGGCCATCAAAAAACTGGGTAGTTCTTTTCACTTCATTTGATGTTCTTGCCCTTGAACTCACTTCCGATTCTTCCGTATAAGGTCTTTGCGGTTCATACACACGCACATAATTATCCAGGGTGCCACTATAGCTACTACCGGTATGTACTGCCTGGGTAGTGGTGGCCGCATTCACCTGCGCCTGGACTACCGGTTTGGTTTGAGCCTGTAATCTGCCCATAGCAATGCTGGCGTAAAAGCCGGCAAATAAAAAACTATATAATAAAACGCGTCTGGTCATACCGTTAAAAGATTAAATAGATAATATAGTTTTTCTTAATTACAGATATTGAGCGTTTCTCCCAGGGTTTGCTGGTAAAGAGTTGTTATCTGGCTATAAGTCAACGGCGTAGCCGGTTTAAATCTCGCATTGAAATAATTAGTAAAACCTTGCTGACAATCTGGTAATGCTGCACACAAACTGGAAGGGTTTATTCTTGCCGGGTGCTGCGGATCACTAAAGTCCTCCGAGTATTGCAGGTTGCCCTGACCGTCATACACCTTTATATAATCTACGGATCCATCATTGCCCAGGAAAGCAGCGTCTGCATAAAACCAACCAGGAACTGGTGTGGCAGGATTCCTGTTTCTTTGGTATATCCGAACGCCGTCAAAATATACATTGTAGTTAGTAGCCGTTATTTGCAACTTTACATTATGAAAATCATTGAGCATATGTGCAGCTTGCTGGCCTGGATTAACCTGAATATGATCAAAATCTACACTGTTATTATCCGACCCACTAATATGCCCATCAAAATCCCTGTACCCGACCAGGTAGGTACCTCCGCTAAATGGTCCGAAGTACTCATCTCTGAATATGGCGTTGAAGTCACCATTCAAGTCCAGAAAGTACATTGATTTGTTGTATCCATTCCACGCAGGCATCTTCAATCTCCATTCAACAGCATATTCATTCAGAAAACAAGGATTGGAGTAATTGGGCACTATGTTTAATGCACTGTAGAAATTAGCTGGTTGTGTCCGGTATTCTTCCGGCAATTTCGCCACTCCATCCCTGAAAATATCACGCGTATCGGAAAATGTTTTCTGGTTGGGTTGTGTAGTGAAAAACGAGTAACGCATGCCCCCCGGCTTTGTCTGGTTAAAATCATTTTCAGTGTTACGCAGATCTTCTGCTGAATAGGCACTCGTTCCAATACCCCCATATTTGTATTCAAATTGCTTTACAATATGTTTGTCCTTATCGCGGATCAATTTTAACCGGTTGAAAGCATCGTACTCGTAATAGGTCGTCATACCCTTGGAATCAGTTTCGCTGGTTATACCTATAAGCGGAGCATAAGTATATGTGGACACCAATGCGCCAGGTATACTTCTCAAACTATTAAGATGATTCTGCAATGAAATATCATCCAGTGGATTATCCAATATGGTTTGATTTATAAGACCGGATACGGTAGCAATGTTAGAGCCAATCACTTTTGCTACAGGATAGCTACCATTGTAACCCCAAAGAAAAACCTGGTGCGCATCATTTACCTTGGTCTGTTCCAAAATATTCCCCCAGTTATCATAATTGATAAAATTAATTCTCGCATCCAATGTATTTCCTTTAACCGAGGAGGAAACAGTTGCAGGCTTTATAACAGTATTACCAGAAAAATAATTAAAATCTGTTTTGGTTTCTGACAGAACTGTTGAAGTATTACTTATTGAAGTTTTTTGGTCAATGACAGAGGTAATCATATTTTTGGTTACCATGCCATTATAAACATTGGGAGAAGCCGGGCTGACTGCAGCAAAATCTGCAGGATATTTGTATTCAGTAGTTATGTTATTTCCTTTACTGTCAGTAACACTTGTACTACCCGGCATTAAGTGATCCGAATTGTTGTATGTAAAGTTTTTGATCTGAGATAAAGGATTACCGCCATTTTGATCATAAACAGTTTCCGTTTCAGTAGTCCTTTGAACCCAGCTTGTAATTAAATTATAAAAGGAGTATCCGAAATCAGGTGTAAGGTTACCACCTCCTGAAGTTGGGATCATATAACCATTGTACATATTTCCACAGGGATAATTAACAGACCTCATTTTAACGATACGCAGACCGCGGGCTGTATTGTACCGTTTTGATGTATTATTATCATTGTATTCATAATCAATTTTGGTTCCTTTTACCTTGATATAATTTCCTGCATTGTCCCTTTTATAAATGTTTTTATACCATAGTAATCCACGTTTGTAGTCATAGTTATTCAATGGTGTTGCTGCATTCAGGATATCTGTTCCTGGCCAGTAAAAAGGATCGTACGAAAAAATATTGAGAACATCCGGCGTGAATGTGAAGGCAGTTTCTGTATAACCATTATCATCCCCTGCCAAATTCACGTCTCTTTCAGTCACCAGGCTATACCCAACTGGTGCTCCCTGGGTAAAACCCAAAATAGATTGACTTGTACTTGTCATTTCTTTATACTTCGCATAAATCGCTATGCAACATCCAATGCAGTCCCCAGAATTATAAGAAGTTGTTAATGGATATACGTCTTCCCCATACTGGTGCTGGTATTTAGGGTAAATCAGTAATTTCCCCGGTACATATGAATACGATTTCCTGTTTGCAAAAATTCCAGCTGCGTCAAAATTTGTTATTTGTTTTATTCTTAATCCTCCTGCGATGGGAAGTGTATTACCAGATGACGATCCTGATCCTGCGGAATAAGTTTGGTAAGTTAACTGTACAGCCACAGATGGTTTAACAGAAGGGTTGCCACAGTTAGCTACATTGCAAATCAAATCAGCAGTAATTCTATAATCGCCGGGCGATAAATTCAGAAAATCTGATAGGTTAAAATCTACCAGCCCATTCTGATTGGGCGTTGCATTACCCACCGGAAACTTGTCATACGCATCCCAATAAAAAACTGGCTGATAAGTTCCATTTTGCAGCATCTCAATTTTAACCAATGGTAGCCACGCCAGCGGTTTTTCAGGAGGCTTGTTATAATTGAAGAATTGAATTGCAATGGCAGTATTTTGTGTAAACGGAATATTAAAATTTTGCGTAGATGGATAAGAGCCTGGTGGTTGGTAGTCACCGGCTTTTAAACTGGCAGTGGCACTAGTAATTTGTGAACTCGGGTTACCACCTCCAACCGGACTTGCAGGATCGTACCGGTGGGCTTCATAATCGAACTCTGTATAGCCACCTAAGGGATAAGTTATTTTATGCAGTGTGCCATATTGCATTAACGATTCATTGGGTTCGCGGTTTGCATTCAGCGAAAGGTTATTCATTGAGACGTCGGGAGGGAGTAAGCTGGAATTGGTGGTTGCGCCGTTGTAAAATCCCCAATGATCCTGTGCTTTGGAACCTTTTTGCGGAAGGTTTTCCGGCTGAACATAATCAAAAACATGTTTCAGTTGTTCTGTGCTTGTTTTGTCCTTTTCTACAAAAGAAGTTAAATAATGCCGTTGGTTGAATGTCGAATAGTTTAATTGAAACTCTTTGATTTTATTTCCTCCCTTATTAAAAATCTGTACGATGTCCAGCAATTTGCCGGTAAGGTCAACACGATCGGTATTTGCAATAAAATCCAATTCTCCCTGTTTCCATCTGATTTTACTTAACATGACTTTCCCGCTTGAAGAAGTTGTTATTGTTGGGCCAGAGGCAATTATATTTAGTTTCAGCACGTCATCCCAAGTACCACCCACTGGTTGATAACCCTGTGTCAGGCCAGTGGTTAAAATTCTAAAAAAATTACTTCGTGCTAATTCATAATGTTCTGATTTATCCAGGTAATCGAAATAAATGACATCGGCATTGTTGGCAAGCTCTATTTTTGTGAGATACCAGCCCGTAGGTTTAATTTGGCTGGCGCTTGGCGCATTTGTATACATGGTGCTTGATTCAACTCCATTGCCAACGTCCGGGTATGATCCAAAATGGTATAAATTCCCATTTTGATCTGCAATCACCCAGTGTTTATCATCCGGGTTACTTAGAATGTTGGTAAAAGGACTGTTTATTAGTTTTAAATTATTGGCAGGAATACACTGAAATTTGCCTGTTTCATCGAAATAAAATTTGCCCGACATACCGGCGAAATTGAAATAAAAAATATCTGGTTCTACATCTATCAGCTGATCACTTACTTTTCTCATAAAAGTATAGTCGTCATTGTTTAAAAGATCATAACTGGTTTTAAGAAGGTTGTTTTGTTGATTTCTATAGAAAAAACCTGCATTTATTTTTTCATCCGGGAGGCCAACAATTGTCCTGCTTATCATCCCACCAGCGTTTAAAGACCAGTTGGTTCCAGCCCAGGAACTGACTTCATCTATTTTTACACCACCGGCATGATAAGATAACTGAACAGGCAAATTATACCCGCCCGTATTAATTGTATAAATCGGTATACTGATATCCGGAACCCCAGTATACAATGATACCGGCCAATCTCCATATTTCCCCAACGCACTGGCTTCAGGAGATGGAGGCATAACATCAGGAATTACTCCGTTAGCCAAAGAAACTGGTGGACCTGCTTGCGAAAAGCCTTCTGCAATGAAGGAAAGCGAAACCAGAAAACACACAATAAAGCGGATTTTTTTCAAAAACATTTGAGCGCTGTTTAAAAATTAAAAACTATATCCCACCCTGAATTTCACCGGTTGCGTCCTTGGCACCTGCTGATAACTGAGCACGTCCCATAGCAACTGCAGTTTTGTTTTCTTAAAATATTTTGTCTTAAGTGAAACAATTTTACTGATACCTATTAACCCGCTTTGCTGCCATGCATTGAGGTATTTAATCTGTTCTATCGACCCAAATGGCTGCTGGTAATTGTATTCAAAACCGCCGCTGGCATAAAAGCTGCCTTTTAATTTCATGTCTATAAATGAGCGCAAGCCAATTCCTTGCGAACTGAAGTTGATATGGCTGATGTCTTTGCCCCAACCCATTTTATAGCTGGCGCCGATGCCAATAATGTTTTTGTCGCTCAGTTTATACCCTACCGACAAAGCGATATCCGTTGTGGTAGGAAAATAGTAATTGCTTTTGGCCGATTGGATATTGGTGCCATACTCCAGTCGTTTCAAAAAAGATTTTGTCTTTTGTGTGTTGGGTTTGTATTCCGGCATATCCAGGTCGCTGCCGCTACTGGTGCCCATCTGCTGCATTTTATTTTTTAACTGGTTCAGCATGCCCTGCGCCTCGTCAATGTTTTGTTGCAGCATGGCTTGCGCATTGGGGCCACCGGCTGCCAGTTGATTTTGTATAAGCCCTTGTACCGAAGCCCTTGTTTGCAGGCCTGCCAGGTTTGGTCCTTGTGCATTGGGGTCTGCACCGGGTACCGCAAAAAGGCTGCTCAGTATACTGTTCTTCCGCATGAAGTCCTGGAAGGCCGGTACCTTGTTCAGCAGCTCCAATACTTTTTTCTCAGCCTTGTCGGGTTCGTTTAATGCCTGCCGGTATTCATTGATTTGCTGCGAATAGTAATACGCCGTCTGGTTGTAATTTTTCAGCTCACTGCCCAGGTTATAGTTTTGCAATTGCTGTTTTAAATATTCCTTTCTTTGCCGGATAAAATCTTTTATACTGGCCGCCTGTTTAAACTGGTTTTCCAGTTCCTTTACCTTGCTTAATGCGCCTGTTAGCTTTGCCTGGTTGGCTGTAATGGCACCCGTCACCGGATTTTTTGTTTCCAGGAATTTCAGGGAAGTGCTGGCGCTGTCCAGCCAGGGCAGGTACTGACCACCCTTGTGCAACAGGTTCTCTGATTTATTTTTTATTTTATTTTCCAAATCCTGGTATTGCTGTTTGGTATTGGCAAATATTCTATTGGCGGCCAGTGTATCAATTTTTGCCAGCTTCCTTTTAATTTTATTTTCCTGCTTTTCCAGCTTGGCCAGGTATTTTTCTGTTTGCTTGTCTATTTCCTGGCTCGCCTTTGCTGATTTTGCGGATACAGCATCCAGGTATTTTGACTGCAGTTTGCTGCTCATAGCTATCAATGAATCGGGCGATGACTGGGCAATACAGTACCCGCATGCACCAATATGCATTAACATCATTAAAAACAGCAGCCTGAATTTCATGTACGTATGGTTATCTATGACCAGATAGATTTCGGTTCTTCCTTTCCTGATTTTTTACCTGTTCCTCTAACCTGCTTATTTTTTTATTTTGCTCTATCAGGTACAGGGTTAATTCCTCTATCTTTTTTAACAGGATTGCCTGGTTGTCACCTACGCTAATCCCGGTTTTTTGTATAGTTGCTTCTGAAGGCACACCGGGCAGATGCCCAAATGTTTTTATATAACTCTCCACTTTGGGCAGCGTCAGCAAAGAATAATTTTTCTTGAACACAAAATCTGCCCAGGAAGCCGAAGTAACCGTTAACTTCCTGGCATAGATATATCCGTCTACTGCCAGCTTTGCATCAGTGGGAGCGTTTGCAAATGACCCTATCTTAACATGCCCGTCAGTGCCAATGCGAAATTGCTCGGTATTATTTGTTTTGAAAATCATAGGTTGCGCGTCTGTAGTACCTATAAACTGATTGGCAGGGGTGGTGCCCCCGTTGCCGGTTAGTGACCAGCCGAAGTCTGTTGATGCACTAACTGTTACAGACACTGCCGTTGTGGTGGTACTGCCGCCAGCATTATCAGTTGCCTTAGCTGTGAAGCTGTATGTGCCTGCAGCGGAGGGCGTCCAGTCGAAACTATAAGGACTACCAGAAGAGGTACTTTGCCCCAGGTTGGTAGTTCCTTGAAAAAATTCAACCCTTTGAATGCCGCCATCAGGATCTGAAGCAGTAGCCTTCATATTAACAGTATGGCCCAATTGATACGTTGCGTTATTAGCAGGTGCTGTAAGGTTGACTACCGGAGGCAGATTATTAGAAGCAGCAGCTTGATGAACGGCAAAATTGTACAACTTTACACCCGGCTGACCAGAAACCTGCCCATAAATATATACTTCCACAATTCTGTAAGTGTTCAAAGGATTATTAGGGAAATAGAAAGTATCAGTTCCGGAAGCACTATGTGGTATCGCAGTTGAAGAATACCAGTGATTCCAATCACTTGAAGCCCTCACAACATAGCCGGATGCATAAGCAGTGCTTCCCCAGGTAAGTTCTATCGAACAAATGGCAACATCACGCCCCAAATCTATTCCGATCTCCTGACTGGAAACATTGTCAAATTCCCAATAAGTAGACGCGTTATTATCAAAGGCATACTTTGCTGAGTCATGCCCTGCTATTCCGATAGCGCCGTATGGGGCGCCGGTGGCAACGTTTGTTGTACTACACTGACTATAGCTTTTTACAGAAATAAGTAATAATAGCACAATAATGCGCAGGAGTGTTCTGTACATGGTGTATTGTTTTTTAAAAAAATGTGTAATGGAATGGAAAGGCTGTTTGCCGGAATAGTTATTCGGTGCTGCTATGCTGGTTACAAAAACGACTGATGAAGTGCATGCGTATAGGTATAGCCGGATGGGTGAAATCCGTCGGTGGAAAAGGTTCATGGTTTAGCTCGCTTTGGGTTTAGTTACTTAGTTTCTACGGTTACTATTTAAAAAATTTCCAGGGCACAATAATTTTTCGATCAGTGCATATACGTCATATACACCGACAACCAATTAAAGGCAAGAAATTTTTGCATATTTGCTTTTAAAAGCGGGAAGTTTTCGGGAGGGTATTAGATAACTAAAAAAGAATAACCAAACGTAAAATTTTTAGCTATTAAAACCAAATTAAAAAATAAGATTCCGAAATTACAATCATGCGTAACTGTTAGTCAATGATGCGGACAGTACAAATTCAATAAATAAGTAATAAGGCAGGACTGGACTAGCTTTCATGGATTAATTTAAACCGAGTAAACCTATACGCGTTGCCGCATTTATATTGTGGAAAACATTTTTTTAGTAACCGAAAATAATTTTGATGCCGGGCGGATTTTCTTCAATTACTAGGTGTTTTACCATAATTTTATAAGAGTTTACTCTTATAAAATTTTATAAAAGGTCTTCTCCTTCCCCATTTTGGGGAATTTTTTGCTGGGTTGGTGGAAATTTCAATTTAAATTCCACCTCCATTCCCGTTTACGGTTTTACCAGCCTCGCTGACGCCAGCATTGTTCTGCATGCAGAATTCAACAAAGCATGTGGCCATTTCAAATCCGGTTAAGTTAATAACCGATGTATCTATTTTAGTCAGGTATTACATGATACAATACTTTCTTTATGAAAAAATAGAATGTCTCATTATCTTGAACATTACTTACCTGGCTTATCATAGCTTATTAAAAAAATAAAATTGTGGATATAGCAACTAAAAATGGTTCTGATGTAATTCCGGAAGATGACAGGGTATATCCATATCAAAACTGTATGATTGAAAGCATGACAGGAGAAGAATGGAAAGAACTACCGGATATGGGTGGCCATTTTCTAATATCCAATTTTGGAAGGGTGAAAAGATTATTTCATAAAAACCAACTTCGCAATGGCGCCTTCTATCCCCAATCGGAAAAAATAATCAAACCTTTTAATCATCGGGGATTCAATAAATCTATGGGTGATTATATCCCTTGCCTTACCGGCTGTATTACAATAGGCGGTAAACACCATCGTTTTACCCTGGTAAGGATGGTGTATTATTGCTTTGTTGAACATTTCGATTTAAAAGATAGGAGTATAACTATACTTACTCGTGATTGCAACAACTTTAACATTATTCCTGCCAATCTTATGAAGGCCACCGTGCAGGAAAAACTACGAAGAGTAGGCGCACGAAGACAGCTCAGCAATCATCATCTTAAGTTATCGGAAGAAGTGAGAAAAAAGATACGTGACAAAATGATGCTTGCCAGACAAAAAATGGTTAGCCAATACAATATGGCCGGAAGGAAAATTGAGACTTATATCAGCGCTGCCCAGGCAAGCAGGACTACAGGCATACATATTAATTCTATATGTCAGATTGCAAATGGTAATGGCGTAAGTGCCGGAGGCTATGTCTGGCGCTGGGGAAATGATAAAAAAGCGGATGTCCAGGGTTTTATTGCAAAACGCAAAAAAATGCTGAGGGAAAAGAAGGGACAGAAAGTCACACAGTATGCATTTACCGGAGAAAAAATTGCACAATACCCCTCTATTCAGGTCGCGCAAATAGCTACAGGTACGCATTATCATTCGATCCGGCAAGTAATAAAAGGGTTAGGCAAAAGTGCTAACGGGTATTTTTGGAAAAAGGGGTATGGCAAATCACAGATTGATCTCTCAGGGCATGTGTGGGGTAGAAAATCGCAGATCCTCAAACAATCAAAGAAAGTAGCACAATACAGCCTTTCCGGGAAGTACAAACGCAGCTTCAAAAGCATAAAAGAAGCTGCTGCTTATATAGGTGTAAGCCAAGGTACTATATCCAGGGCCTGCTCCGCCCGCACTGAACGTAAGAAAATCTGCCGCGGCTATAAATGGTGTTTGGCTTAACTCACGTTAACATTCTTGTTTTTATTGCTGTTGCCATTTTATCATTAAATGCATGCACTGTGCAAAACCTTGACTTTTATGGCGAAATATTTACAAACCCATCTTTGAACAAAAAATCTAAAGTAAATAATATATTTGGGGAAGTGGAATTAAAATGGTTGTTTATGAATTCTGAAAGATTTGCTTTTTCTTTTAAAAATTCCAGTCGGCTAAAGGGAGTTAGAATAGCAATTATTTTTGGTGTTTTGGTACTAGGCGTTCATTTTTGCACACCTAATAATTCAAATGCCCAAACTAAAAGATGGTTACGGAGTGACACTACAATTCCAAAAAAATTGCCCAGTTCTTTTAACTGGCCAACAGATGCCCTAAATTTTATGGGCATTGTTATCCTAAATGGAAAAGTTGTGAAAAATAGTATTAAAACACTTGATTCTCTTTCTGTAGATTCTTTAAGAAGTTGTGGCTTTTTTCGAAGACCGCCTGTTGATTCAGTAATAAAATATGGGTTAGCGGCTAGAAATGGTATCCTTATAATTAACACCATTAAAGCATCCTCAGACTCACTTTTTCTTCCCTGGAAGCACAAATCAGATTAGAATTTCCAAATAACTCAATGTTTTTAAACGTCAACATCAAATCCTGAAATGGAATGATTGTTGGCCTTCAGAAAGCAAAATGAAACTCACTAGATGCGAGCCCTTCTTTTTCACTTCCTGTAAAATGCAGATGGGCTACTGAACCAGGTGCAATTGGATAAACTGGTACCAGCACCTGGCCCTGGCTGTCGAGTTTCAAGGCAGTCCCCCAGAAGATTGTTTTACCATCCGATCCGGTAATCCTGCAGGATACTTCACTATTTGCGGCAACAGTTCCGTCTGAAATATTAAGCTTTGCAATGATGGACTGCCCACCACCCGGGTGTGGACGAAAGCCACTTACCCTGGAGAAATAGGTTCCTAAAGATGCATTCCCAATATTGTTCACCATCCCTACACTTCGCCCGGCAAATCCAATATATGCCTTGTCATCATCCATTTTTGCTGCCCAGACCGGCCCTCTTGGCAATAAGTTTGAAAAGGAGCGCCATTTACCATTGCCATCGTCATAAAAAACGCCGGTACAGGGAGAAGAAACCAATGTTCTTTTTGGATCATCCCTGCAAAAAGAAACGGTTCCCAAAGTGCTTGTGCCCAATACACGCTGACCAGTGCCCTCCCCTATGTCAAATTCATTTCCACTACAGATCTGCCTTTTAAGCGGGTAAGTGAATGATGCAGAAATCAGCATAGTAAGCACATCATCATTCTTAAATACAAGGTTTCCATTTTCGTTTCTGTGCGAAACTTTTACTGCATCCGGAGCAAGAATATAAATTTTAGAATCATCGTATGGGTTTACGAATACAGGTCCATACCATCCTTCCCATTCATAGCAGGAGTTTGTTAATGGAATTATTCCATCATACACTTTCATCCAAATTTCTTTTTTCAGGTCTTTTTGCCATTTATGCTCCCAGAGAGAACTCAGCACATTAGGTTCTTGCACTATGGCAAAATAATGCGGGTTCTCATGTCCCCCCGAGACCAGTACACGATAGGTTCCTTCGGGAAGATCATCCAGTTCTTTTGTCCAGTTTCCTTTTGATATTGCCCTGTAAAAATCAGGCTCATCAGCAAAGTTCCGGTTTCGAAGCAACCATGGATTACCTTTTTTTTCTATTCCAGACAGACCGGCTGGTGGGTTTATCGGCGTTCCTGGATCCTTTGTTGGATCAGTATTATTTTTTACCGGTCGGTGTACTATCATCAAAGCATCCAGCGGCGTCAAAGGATCAGATTTAATACCTTTTATGAATTGTATAATCCCTGGCGTATCCGGTTGATAGGGATCTGTGAAAATTGAAATGGGAGCAACATCACTTGAAAATGATGGAGTAATTCCATCAAGGGAAACAAGCATGAATGAGTTACGTGACTGATAATAAAATCCCAGTATTTCACTGGCGGGATCTCCATCTGAAAAATTAACGTCCTGTGTACCAGCTACAGCATTGAAATTCCATGCAGGCCACTTCCCGCTCCATGCCCCGTTATCCTGGGTAGCAAAAGCCACCTTGGTTTGGTCGGGATCATAATAAACATCCAATGATTGTACGGCTAGTGCATGATACCCATTCATGGCCGCGTTCCAGTTTTTTCCATCCATCCGGTTTTCATATATTCCACCATCCGTGGCCAGCCACATGACTGCGCCATTTTTGTCCATCGCAAAATCCCAGAAGTCATTATGTATGGTTCCCGAATACAACGTTGTGCCTGGATTGTCTTTTCCATCGGTTGCAATCAGGATATGCCATCCTGCAAGATCTACCTTCCATACACTTTGTCCATTGCAAAAAAAGAACTGGGTGCCAGTACTGGTTTGAAAAGAACGAACAAACCTTCGGCCACCCAGGTAGGTACCGGACGTGCTGGTCGAACCCGCTCCATCTAAAAAATTTTCGATACTCCAGGAATCCTTACCTGCATCATAGATGATCAACTCATTGGCTGGTTTACCATTCTCGGGGCCTTTTCCCGCACTGGCACAACATCCACTCATGACCGCTTTATCATCTGAAGCAGCCAGGGAATAATCATCCCCTCTCCCATAGTAATTATCAAATGCGACTCCATCGGGCAATGGTTTGGTAGTTGCGTTGGTAAAAGTCTTACCATCATCAGAAGATACCAGCAAAATACCTGCCCTTGTTCTAGCCCATACCTTTTTTGTACACGCCACGATATTAGATACTAACCCCACATTGCCGGGGATACTGGACGCAATAAAATCCGAAGTCCCGCTTTCCCTTCTTGCAATCCCACACGTGGTGGCTGCAACAACAGCGGAAGTGGGCGTGAATACAACGGCTTCCACTACCTGCGATTGACAATATAATCCATTGAAAGGATTAGTCAATGGTACTTCCATTGGGTTCCATGCATAGGAAAATGTATACCCTCCATCAAAGCTTTCCCATAAACCGCATTCGTTTAACCGGTGTTCCTTTGCGTCACCTTCACGGTCGCCTACTATAATATGGGTTGGTTGCTTATCATCCACTGCTATGCAATGCGCATACCTGGGATCGGCTGACTGCACCCAATGACGAACGCCCGACTCAGTTCTCTTTCCTCTCCACACGCCGGCATTCAGGCTGATTGCATACAGGGAACCATCATTGCCCGCCAGTGCAATGGCCCGGCCCCCTGTTTCCGGGTATCCTTGGTTGTCCGGACTAATATCTGTAAATGAACTCGAACAGGACGCCAGCGTGATTAAAAGCACCACGGCGCTCAATAAAATCGATCGCTGTTTACAGATCATACATCTCTTGTAATACGCCAATGATGTTCCCTGCGCTTTAAAGAATAGAAGTTGCATATTAAGTATGTTTAAAATGAGAAGCTCGTGCGGGTAGGAAGAACACTTCAGGGAGTACAGCGACAAAACTTATAAAGAAAAAATCCCGATGAATAAATATACTGAAGCCTGGGAATTTAATAAATATAAAGAACCGTAGAACCACTGGAATTTTGTATGATATTTTTTATTATATTCTCTTAATACTACATGAATTTTATTAGCCTAACCAATCATATCTCCTCAGACGCAATAATGATTTGTTTCGGCCTTGAAAAGCTTTGGGAATCTAAATCCTGGCAAAATTCATTGAAAATCAATGACTAAAAAATTTATCATATCATAACTAATATTTTTAGTAAGTTTGGTAAAACGATTATTATGAAAACAGGTCTGCCGGTTGATTTTTCAATAATCATCAATGAAAAAAAGATGGGTGCCCGTCTGGTTAGTATTGAAGATTTGGGTACCCAAAAAGTATTTGTCATTCATTTTGCCGATGGGTATCAGGATGGGTTTTACCTGGATAACATTGTGAGAGGCGTGAATGAAAAACTAAGCATGTCGTATGCAGCGGCGGTAAAAGACGAAGTGGCTGTCTTTAATTTCCTGAAAGAAAACATGGCGGTGAAAAATTTTGAATATTGCCATGAAGATGCAGCTTTTGCCAACGGCTGGATTTTTCGGGTGCAGCGCGCGCATGGATTTTTTTATTCATTCTATTTGAAGGGCTGTTATGTCTTTGATATTTACTTTGCCGCGGGCAAGTGGGTGGTATGCGTGGGTGATAAACTCTATCCGGATGGTATTGATCATCCATTTGTGAAGATGGTTATCAGCGAAATTGGGGAGGAACCCGTGATTGCCAATAAACCCTCTCCTGCCAAATCAATTGAATTTCCCTTATTGTTTGATTACGAGGGCCAACAACGGATTGCCAATGGAATCCTCATGGAAACCCAGCCTGTTCACCAATGCTATGTCGCGGTCAGGACTGACGACCCCAATAATACACTGTTATATCAATTCTTAAGAGTAAACCAGAAAGATAAAATCTTTACCTGGAATCCGGCTGGCAAGAAAAAAGAAAAGATGGCAAAGGCAATAGCAAGAGCGCTGGAAAAAATGTTCAGCACAGCAAGCTTTTCCAGGAATTAATGTTTTCATAAAATTACGCTGCTGTGGATGAAGGGTCAGCGTTGTTCAGGGCGTTAATCCTATTTTTATAATAATAAATCGTTGTCCATATGCATTCCCCGGAAAAATTTCAGAACCCCAACGCCGTTTTTGTAAGCACTATTCATGTACTTAACACAGGGGAAATCATTGAATCAAGGGAAGGATTTGAAAAAGTGCAGGAACGTTTTTTATGGGCGGATCGCAAGACAGCTATCCAGCGTATACTTCAACTCAGATAAATGACCGACCTGGGGAAAAAATCCATCATTGTCTACTACGAAAAAGGGCATCAAATCAAGGAACACATCAATGTAGAAGCAAATTTTATTCCGTTAAGTTTCTGATTTGCCATGGTTAAGCGTTCCTACTTATGTATATCCTTTGATGTTAATTATGAATAAAGTAAAAGAATAATGTGTAGTTATTTTGCCCTGTTAGCTTTCACTGTTGGAAATTTCCATTTAAATCCACGCCAATACCCGCCATATAACCCTTTGGCGGCATTGCTGATACCTTTTGAATCAAACCCCGTTGCTTCATGTGCCTGCCGGATGCTTTTATAATTTTTTATCAGTTTTCCATTGGCTGAATATTGACTGACGGCAATCCTGCGCGAATAATTTTTCTTCCAAGCAGAGCGATCGACCATTTTTAAGTATTCAAAATCCTGTCTTCCGTTGTCAATTGAACGGCGTTGTTTTTCAGATTTGGAAACCAATTTAAGATTGGAAATCCTGTTATTATATCCATCGCCATCTTTATTAATTACATACATCCCATCTTTTTCAAAAGCAATTTTTTTCCTGAACCCCGCGAATACAAGCCGCCTGATATTATGGTAACGTGTAACTCCTTCGACTGTGAAGGATACTTGCAGGCTAATCATGGCGTCGCCTGTAAGTTTATTAAAATCCTTCACCACTTTTGGCTTCAGAATCCTGCCTTTCACAAATTGCTGGTTAAGCCGGGAATGAGGTATAATCCGGTCTAATGACTTGACCCTACCCAGGTTGGAAACCTGGTAATAACCTTCATAGTTCCGAACATCTTTCCAGGTTTCGCCTTTCAGGTTTTTGATTAACCGATTCTCGTATGGATACTTACTCCCCAATGGTGCCGTATAATTTTCTTCAGACATAAATAAAATCCCGCTGCGTGAGCAGCAGGATACATTAATCAAATACAGACCTTAAACCTTATCCTATGAAGGTTTAAAGATAGAATTTTCTTTTACCAATCTACATGAATAGATTCATGATTTTTCTAGTACCACATCCAGCTTTTCATTTTCAAACAACTAATGCTACGCCCCTTCCGGGGATTAGCGCAAACATATTTATTTTATTTTTAATATTTCTTGTCGAAACTATACCTATTCTCCAGGTCTAAAAATCATCTTTTCCCCAATTGCATACAAACGATCATCCCCACTCCCACCAGGCCATTTAACAAACAATCATGGAGCCATTCGAGGTTTGCTTGCCTCAGGAAATAAAGTACAAGGGCGGAAAAGCAAACAGCCAGGTTTAGAGTAGTCAAAAATATAAAAATGAAGGAGGAAGAAATTTTGCGTCGAAAAAAAACATAAGCAAAAAGTAAAACTATGCCTCCAACTAGTGCCGCATAACGAAGCATCATGTAGAAACTGGCAACGACAAAACCTTTACCCAGTTCGCTATTCGAACGATTAAATAGCACTAAAAGTCCGCCAATGCAAATAGTAGAAATGATAGCAAGTAATGGTTTCTTGTGCATCATTATTTATTTGTCCGCTTCCTTAAATCGTTCAACCATGCCATCCAATCATTTCTTTGGGACATTGGCAATTGATAATACCTTTTAGTCGACTCATCATAGAAAAATCCTCCATGCACACTAATGTCAACTTTATGAATGATACTGTCGATCGAACAGGTAACATAATATGCACCCATCCAAACATAATATTTTTCTTTTGGCAACAATTCCACGTTTTTCAAAAATATTCGAACAGAATCCGTATTCATTTTCACAAATGGAAAACTACCTAAAGTGTCAATAGAATAGCCCAGTCCGACATCGTCTATTATATTATACATTTTCCAATCTTTTGCTTTCTGCCAGTTGATTCCCTGGCCAACCGCGAATACAAATGAAAACAGCAACCCAAAACAAATAATGTATTTCATAAAAATTCATTAGTAACAAATACCCCAGTTCAGATGATTTGTCTTATCAGTCGATCTCGTCATGCCCGCTTGCAGTGCCATATTTCTGATATCTTCTCCTAGATCTCCAGGGTTAAATCCTCCCCCATTTGGCCATGTACCAGTAGTGAAAGGCAGATTAATTCCAGCACTACGCAAGGCCCGAATTGCAAAGCTGGAGCAATTATTTGAATTTAAATCATAATTAAATCCAGGATCATTTCCATGAGAAATATAATCCAGCATTGTAAAAAACTTTGAATTGTCCATTTCAATGGTGAGTGAAATATTATAACCATGGACTTCGTCATTGTTTAACTGTCCCTGATCCAATGGCGAGATAGGACTGGCGCCGGTCTTCGGATAAAAACCCACATTTCTGGTAATCCTTCCCGCCATATCCCACTGCGAAAGGATAAGAAAGGTATGCCCCGCAGACACCAAATCTGCGCTGCCGCCGGGCATGGTTCGCGTAAATCCCCAGGGCTCGCGGGTGCCGGGAACTGGTTGTGCCACACACAAACTAACACTGTAATGCTGCCCGTAGCCTGCGATATTATCAAAACATTTAGTATAATCCCTGATATCTCCAATAATATTGTTCCCACCTACAATGGTTAGATTAGGAATAGCAGGCGGATCGGTAGTATTACCACCCGAACCTTCACCACTATCCGAGTATTGGCCCGCTTCATCATAACCAGTAGCATGCCCCCCTTCCTCCAAATCATACACTTCGCAACCAAGGTCAATATCCCAGTAATAAGCCTCGTAACCTTCGCTTTCATTGTATCCAGCTGAATAATAACAAAGTTGAATCATCATCAAGTTGCTGGTCGCGTTGACTGATCTTCCCGAAAGTGAATGGCGCGCCATTTTTTTTATGCCACCATTGGATTCCAGTTTGTATTCCCTTATATAATGATCCTGCCAGTCCCGCACCAAAACAATACCCGAAAATGAAGATTGTCCATAAAAATAATTACTATCCGGGAAATAACTGACCAGTTCTGTGTGAAATACCATGCTGCTATCCTGCCAGACCCTTAGTTTTTGTAAATAATCCGTATTGAACACCCTGTGCTTATCCAGGCTGATGCCGATGTATTTACTGACGGGATAATGCACCGGTACCCAAACCGATTTTAAACCTCCGGATTTATTGGCAACCGCGTGTTCCCAATCCAATTGCCGGTTTGACGCAGTAAAAAGCAACCCTGTTCCAGCCGCAGGGCTATTCGCCTTCAACTGAACACAGTGCCCGACATATTCTCTGGCTGCTGCAATCGGATCAATGATGGCAGATTCCTGCGGGTGCTGTTTGTAGCAACCCATCAGCCACACCAGGCAACCTGCCAAGAAGCCCAGCCATATAACTTGTTTACTCATAAGAAATAAGTATTTAATATTTGGCTTTAAGCTTGCTTAGGGTGACTTCTGCAATATCCAGATAGCTCGCAAGGTGTTTGCCGGGAACACGCAGCAATAGTTCCGGATGAGCATCCATCAGCCATTGGTAACGTTCGTCAGCACGCTGCATGCGGATGGCGAATAATTGCCAGGCCCAGTGCTGGTGGTAGCGCTGGGTAAGGATACGGCCGGTGATATTGAACTCGGGGAAGGCCTGGTAGATATCCTGTAACTGGGCATGACTGATATAATACACTTCAGTTTCCTCCAGTGCCTGCAGGTATTCGTAGCCGGGCGACTGGTTGTAAAAACTCTCAATGGAAATAACGACATCCCCTTCTTTCATGAACCAGGAACATACTTCTGCTTCGTCCTTCAGGTAGTAACAACGCAAGATTCCCTTGCTGATGAAATAGACGTTCCGGCAAACATGGCCGGCTTTCAGCAAAAACTCCTTCTTAAACAGCAGGCGGTTTTGCAGGATAGTACCCAGGTGCGCCCGCAGTTCGGGCGAAAGAGGTTGAATGGCATCGAGAAATTGTAACACTTCTTCCATGCAAGTATTTTTTGTTGCCCTAAAATTATCAGGTCCCTTGCATGCATTGTCGACTAAAATTTATCCATTCCCGGAAATCCCTCTATAAAAAAACACCTAATCTATAATTTTAAAAAATGAATTATCTTTAAGCACACACGTGTATAAACCTTATTTGACCACTCAATATGCTTCCCGATTTCAGCAAACCCGGCCAGCAGTATTTTGAACGCAGCGATTCGTTGCCAGCTGGCTATGACGGGATGATTTTACAGGGTGCCCGGGTGTTGACGGCGCACCATGAACAAACCGGAACCCTGATATTGCAGGAATTACAGACGAATGATTTTGTATTTAAGTTTAACGTGTATCATTTACTGCGACCATTGACACTCAGTGGCTATTGGCCTCCTGCCTTGCTGTCCTCTTTTCTAGCGTTAAAAAATTCTTTCCGTTATGCTTTCAAGGGCTTAACACCTGCAACGCTCAAACAGGGGGAATTTGCTTTATTGCACCAGCATCACCCAGAAGCAATATTGGATTTTAAACAACCAGGTACCTATCATTCGCTGGAAGTCTGCTGGCAGGAGAAGACGGTTCAGGAATACATGAATCTGTTTACCTTGTTGCAACCATTGGGCGTAGAAAAAAACAGGCGTCGGAATTTTTTTGTAACGAAGCATAGCACACCCGCAATAAATGGAATATTCCGCCTTGCAAAGGATCTAATCGGTTTTGGCAACAACAGTGTGGCAGAAAGAAGGCTATTTGAACACAAGGTAGAAGAATATCTTTTATCAATGCTGATAGTTGCCGGCCAACCGGCCATACCGGTAAAGAAATACCGGAGTGCAGAGCAGGAGAAAATTCAGGAACTGGCCGCGAGACTAAGATCGCATCCAGAAAAAAAATTCCCATTGGAAGACCTGGAACGTGAAACGCTCATGAATGAAAAAAAACTCAGCCAGTTATTTGAAGAATTGTATGGCCAATCCCCCTTCGAATACCATATGGCTGCACGCATGGAAATTGCTCACCGTTTGCTTGAAGAAACCACGCTAACCATACCCCAGGTGGCCAAAAAGGTAGGCTATGCATATAGCGCCAATTTTACCAGGAAGTTTATGGATTTTTTTGGTTACCCGCCCAGCCGGCTGAATCAATTCCGGTGGTAGAAATCAATGATAAAGATAAAAATACATTCTTGAAATAAAATTAACCCCTGGCCATTATGAAGGTTTCAATAATCTATTTGATATTGAGCGTGCTGGTGCACTTTGAACTTTTTGCGCAAGATACTATCCCTGTCTTTGGAGGAAATTATGTAATTAAAAAGCGTGATTCTTCCTTTATCTATCTTAAGCCGCTCGAAACAACAGATACCGGTACCATACGGTTGAAACGGGTAAGACACGTGACAAATGCAGAAGATGGAGACTTCCTCTCCCTGGATAGTTGTTTCTTTCCGGATAATGACATTATTAATTGCGGAGGGGCCACTGGTGTTTCTATTAAGAACTCTTATTGCGCAGGTAAGATATTAATAATTGGATCAACCGATACCTCAAAGGCGCTGCTCGATAATTTATCGACAATAGTTTCCATGATGGCTTTGAAGTCTCTCAGGTTATTGAATGTTTACGGTAAATCGCCCACTCTTTATGGTATCATCTGTGATTCCCTGACGTTAGAAAAAATGAACTGTACTTCTATACTGCTGAATACCGCAGTTATCAAATCCTACTTTTCAATGGGGTTTGCGGGTATGGGCGGAAATAGCCTCGAAATTGCAAACGTACAGATATATGGTTCGGCAAATATCCGGACGTATGGTCTCAATAAGTTTTATATTCAGCGCTCTGGCATTGAATCGTTGATGATTGGTAGTCTTGACAATTTAACACCTGCCGGTTTTAATACGATTGCTTCGACCTATGGCTCTATTACTTTTCAAAATCCTTTTTTGAGAGTCAATTGCAATGGCGTATATGTAAAGAATTTTCTTAAGCTAGATGACAGCTATGTAAAATTGTTTGTAAGAGGGGAAGACGGCGATGTGTTTAAAAAGCGAAGCAAAGATGGTTTTGCTTATTTTAAAGAGGCGGAATATAAAACAAATATTTCGCTTGCTGGACTTACTATGCTGGAGGATTCAAAACTTTACCTTCCTCCTACTTTAACGCCTTCACAATTACAGATGAATTCGACCTCACTTTTGAATTCCTATGTGTATCTGGTATTGGATAGCGCTGCTTTATACAGGGAATATGGTGACGTGCAGGACTATTTTTTCAAAACCATTCAATTTTACCAGGACAGCAGTAAAATGGACGATGACAGAAAAAAAGAACTGACAGAACGCCTGAATTATCAGAAAACCTTGTATAAAGAAAGAATGATTGGTGCTGAACCTTTTTCTATTGGGAAAATGACGAAACTTATATGGATGAAGTTTTTGAAGTTCACAGTGAACTACGGATATAAAGGAGAAAAGGCCTTTGTCATTACACTTGGAATATTTATACTTATCTGGAGCTTAATATATTATTTCCGTTTTGGTGAAGAGATTGTAAGATACCTGGTTAGTTTGAACGAAGAATCTTCCTTTAATAAGGAAACAACCGGAATCATATCGGAAGGGAAAAAATTTTTGATGTGCTGCTGGTTTAGCTTTATCGTATTTGCAAACCCCAGGTTCCCATCTTCATACTTTATGTTTACGCAAAAACTTTTCAAATGGCTATGGCGCGAATGGCTGTTTGGGTTGCTATTGTTTGTTTTGTTTATCGTGTATATCGCCTCGAAATACAATTTTATACAAAAGATGTTTGGATTTTAGATTTTGGCGCCAAACGACATTTAAGCTAAACCCGTGCAGCGACTTTCTTTGGTATGCCTGGTAAGCCGTAGTCACAGTCAAACCAAGGCAACACCTTGCAGTTAGAATCGGTAGCGGACGATCACCCAATGAAAAACTCTATAATTTTTTTTTCTTTGGTTAGAGGAAAATCAGCGCAAGCTTTTTGCATTTATGACTATGAGATGGGAAAAAATAGAAATTGAATTAAACTGCATTGGACTACGCTTGCCGGACTTCCAGGAGAAAACTGTTTTTTTTGCTTATAATAATGATCGCCAATTGAGAGGTATCCAAATCATCGATTTGCCCAACTCTTTCCGGCGTGTCCATAAGATAAAAAAGCATGCCGCCAATTAATGCGGCCCACAATCTGAAAATCAACCGTAAATAAACGAACAATGCAGATTGAACATCGGTCGACAATACAATCGGGGATGCTGAAAATGTCAAGCGTCAGCACTAGCCTACGTTTATAGCGCCATGGGTGGTGGCAGGGCTGCAGAAGGAAGTGATACAGCGACTTAAAGCACATTAAAAATGTCCTTTTGCACATGATTTTTTGTTAGCCGGTTAGCCTTCCGGGTAATACATTTAAGGACTGAAAGGCCTGGCAGCGGATGAGAGACCAGTTACTGGTTTACCTTTAGATAAGATTGGAGAATGTATCAGCCTATAGTTATTACAGCATTGCGCAATTGTGGATGATCAAGATTTTTAGAACCGCACCCGATTTTTTTGTAACCAATATTATTTTTTTTAATTTGAAGCACGCGCCTGCCGTATGCCGACCAGCATTTTTGCTGACTAAATGTTTCCAACATGCAACTGAATGTCACTGATCCAAAGCAGGTTTTTCAATTTTCGACCTCCCTCCCACCCGGTTACCGAGGACCGGTTCTGACGGATGCGCAAATTCTGAGCGCAACCAACACTAACGGAACTGTTGTGCAACAGGAAGTTGCTAATTCGCACTATATCATCAAGCATAACAGTTTTTATTTCCTGGAAGCTTTCCGGTTAAAAGCTTTCCAGACTGGTGCGCGCCTGGTCGCCTTCCTGGCACTGAAAAACAATTTTCATTATACAATTGAGGGTGTCGGTACAATTAAGCTCCGGCCTGGCCAGTTCGCGTTTCTGCACACAAGCGGAAAACCTGCTACTGCTGAATTCAACAAAGGCAAACAACACGAATGCCTGGAGATCTCCTGGTCCGATGAATGGCTGCGACCATTGGCGGATAAATTCGAATTTCTGCAACCCCTGTTTGTGTCACCTGAAAGCAATCAATCTTTTATCCTTCACCCAAAGCCACGGCAGGCTGGTGTGATGGCGCTGGACCTGGTCCAGGATATATTGAAGACGACATCCGAAGCAGGCGCCAGCCGTCTGTTGTTTGAAACAAGGACGAAGGAATACCTAATCCTGTTGCTTATCGAAGCCGCACGCAAACAAGACCCAGCCTCATCCTTCACTGCAAAAGAAAAAGACACACTGTTACTGATTGGTGACATGATCCGTAAAACTTTCAAACAGAAGTTTACCATCAGGGATCTAAGCCGCCAGGCCGGAATGAGTCCGACCCGGTTCAAGGATGGGTTCAAAGAATTACATGGAAGTCCGCCAGGTGAATGGCAGATGGATGCAAAAATGCAGAAAGCAAAGCAATTGTTGCTCGAAGGCTGGCAACCCAAGAATGTAGCTTTAGAGATTGGCTATGCAGGCCCGTCTAATTTCTCTAATAAATTCCATGATTATTTTGGCTACTGGCCAACTGAAATCATGCCCAACCGATCGAAATAAAACAACTATTCCAAATCGTTAGTCAACATAATAAATGTCTTTTCGCACATTGGTTTTATTTGGAAGCAATACCCTATCTCTCTCAACTTTACCCAACTAAATTAAACCTCCATGCGAAAATCCTATTTTGCTTCTTGCTTCACTGCCATTACCAGCTTTCTATTTATCCTGCTTTTTGTTTACGCGGCCCTGAGCAAATTAAACGATTTTCATAAATTCAAAATTCAACTCGGTCAATCACCACTGTTAACCTCGTTTACCGGGTTGGCTGCCTGGCTAACCCCTGCGGTTGAGATCTTCCTTTCTTTTTTGCTCTTATTAGAAAAATACCAGCTGCTGGCATTGCATTTTTCTTTGGGCTTAATGAGTATGTTCACGGCCTATATCATTGCCATCACAAAATTCAGTACGTATGTACCCTGCTCCTGCGGAGGCATTTTACAAAATATGACGTGGAACCAGCACCTGCTGTTCAACCTGGGTTTTGTGGTGCTGGGTTTCTGTTCCATTATTTTTTACAATAACCGATCTCAACCATCCCCTTCCCTGCCCATTTCTTTGTTGCAACAAAATACTCCTTCGGACCAGCTATCTAACAGGAGCGCGGACTACCTGGCACCGTGAAAAGAAAACAGGAGCAGCAGATACCGAAAAGCTGTATAAAAGAGTAGGTATTCATTTCAATCAAAAAAACAATTATGAAAAGTTCTAAAACTTGGATGATTTCCGCATTTGCCATCGCTGCAGTTGCAGCCTTTGCTTTCAAACCTGCCCCGGTTTCCGGCAATGCATTTGATTCGTTAAGGTATAAGCCAATCGGACCAGGCAATTGCCCCCAGGTTACCTGTAAGGCCGTGGGCACCACTTCCTGTAATGGCTTTTACCAGAATGACAACTGCACCACGCCGATTACAGACGATTTAAGTTATACACCCTGATAACGTGTAATAGAAATTGGCGAAGCCTTTCGCCAATTTTTATTTTATTCTACCAGGTATGAATCCAAGAAATTTGTTTACCGCCATTAGTACGATGCTTGCAGGAGTCCTGATTATTGTATGCCTGTATAGTTACTCTGCTTTCAGATTGAGCCATAAATCTTCCTTTACCAGGCTGTTCCCTGCACACCTGCTGACGGATTTCAGGTTCACCGATCTGCAATACAATTCCTATTACTTTGCAGGCTCCGACAGCCAAACCGTCTATCTAGGCAATTATACAGCACCGGATAAAGTGCTTGCCATATCTTCTGATTTTTTAAACAGACATTTTATTTCGCTGAACATTTCAGACTCTATAAGAATGAACTGGGATAGGGCAAGAGTTATTACCAGGGGAAATGAATTTTACCTGGGTGAAGGCAGCAGCCCTGCCATGTTTTATGCCGGTTCTGCAACTGATTCAATGACGAAGGTCCAAATGGACAGCCTGCATTTTGACAGGGACTGGCTGCCCTTATCCCCCGCTTCTTATGTGGTAAGGACCTATTCAACACCCATGAAACAAAATATATTGGTTAAAAAAACTACGGGCTCCGATACTGTAATTCAATCCCATGGCATATTAGAAAAACAAATTGATGGCAAATTTTGCACTGACGGTGTTTTATTATTCGACAAAGAACAATACCGGTTGGTATATATTTATAATTATCGCAACCAGTTTATTGTAATGGATACCAACCTGCATATTTTTTCAAAATACAGGACTATTGATACGACTACCCGGGCTAAGATTACACTGGACACTATTAAGGCGGAAAGCAGGGTTACTTTTTCCTCTCCGCCATTAATGGTGAATAAACGGGCTTGCATAGCAGTCAATAAATTATTCGTCAATTCTGCATTGACCGCTGACAATGAAACACCCCTGGGCAAATTGGGAACAGATATTGATGTATACAACCTTAAAGATGGTACCTACCTGTTCAGCTTTTCTGTGCCCTCATTCCGCAATGAAAAGCTACTATCTATGGCAGTGGCAACGGATCGGCTATATTGCATATTTGGTAAATGGCTGGTCAGTTACAGGCTGCACATAAAATGATTCGTGCGATCAGTGGGTTTCATTTTCTGCGGACTGGATATTAGTAACAATATATTCTTCGTCTTCTCCAATTCCTGCCACGGCATACAGCAATCCATCTTTCCCGATCACTATATTGATATCTCCCCTTTCAAATTCATAATACTTTAAAAAAGGATGATCAAAGCCCATACCTCCTGTGAAGAGATTGATATTGCGCGGGCTTGTATACCTGCCTCCGCGCAGGCTGTTTAACCAAAATGCCTTCTCCTTGTCTGCATTAACACTAATAAATACTACATTGGTATCATTGCTAAAAACCGGGTATACCTTTTCACTCATTTTTTTGTTGTGTTTGATGCAGGAACCACAACCTGTGAACCAGCAAACGACCATGACCACTTTGCCTTTAAATTTTGCAAGGTCAACGTATCGGCCTGTACTGTCTTCCAGGCGGAATTTCACTATTTCGCTGCCCCTTGACCGGTAGATGGCCTTTTTTGCCGCATAGGCTTCAATAAGAGGCGTTTTTGTATGGCTTGCTATCTCTTTCCATAATACCGCAATATCACTCCTGGCCGATTCATTTATTGCTGCAACGTCCAGCGTTTTCAGGACATCTACCAATAGTACATCCCTGACCATTCCGGGTGGTTGGTTTTTTATTTCTTTATAAACATCCTTGTAACCAGCATCTTTTTTATGCTTCAGGAAGCATTGAAATTTAGCCCGGGCGATCAAATAATACCGATAATTGGGGGATAGTAAAATTGTATTTTCACTGAATGAGGGTTGTTTGGCAGGTATGCTGTTAAAAAATTGGACGGCGGCAACCTGCAGTTTTTCATTCAGTACGGCAGTATGCAATAAATCATACATCCTGCTGTAGGAATACAGGCTACCCAGTATATCAACCTTATGCCGAAGGTATAGGGCCGGACTGATTTTCTTTTTGTAAGAATATAAAACTGCCAACAATTGCTGACGATATGATGCGCATAACCGCGCCAGCTGACCGACACAATTTGCATCGTCTGGTTGAATTTGTTTAAGCCCATTTGCAAAGGCCTGGAATAACCCTTCTATTTTACTATCGCAGGCGTATTTGGTAATCCTGTTCCCTTTCAAACTGTAATCAAATTTGCCGTCTTTCTGTACCGCAGCAATAAAGAGGGAATCCTGATTTTCAACCAGGTAAGCATTAACAACTATTGGATTAACTGCTTCGCCTTTTTTTATGGACAGCGAACCCAACAAATTACCTTCCCCTGTGGCCAATGGAACAGTAATACCGAAATCACCTGAGCCATTAGTAATAACATTGTACCTGCGTCCTTCACTTCTCAAAACACCAAATTGGTTGACCGCAATAACCAGCGTATCGAACTGGCAGCCTTGAATGTTACCACTGAGGTAAAAATAATTTGTTCCTTCGCCTTGCGCATTCAGGCAATAGATGGCCATGCTGGCTATGACAGCCAAAAATATTCTTTTCATTGTTCGTATATTTTTTATTTAATACCCGGGGTTCTGCAGCGTGTTTTTATCGTTCAATAATTGTCTGGGTGGTATGGGATATAGCTGATCGGTAGTAGTCCAATTGGGTGCCTTAACCGGTCCAAATACGGCATCTGCCCGATTGGTTCTTTTTATGTCAAACCAACGGTGTCCCCATTCACAAAAAAGTTCGGCCCGTCTTTCCTGTTCTATGGCCAGCAGGCACTGATCTTTTGTAAGCGTATTGGGAAGATTATTTAAACCGGCCCTGTTCCGGATAGTATTTAGGTCAGCAACAGCGCCGTTTATATTATTCAACTGTGTCCTGGCCTCTGCCCGTATTAAATATTGCTCAGCAAGACGCTGTACCGTATAGTATTCTTTAAGAACGGAGCCTGTTTTTATTTTGTATTTGAAAGCATAGTAATAAGCAGCAGTACCGCTGACAAAACTATTTATCCACTTGGTCTTTCTTGCATCACCCGCTTCAAAAGAATTCAGCAGGCTGGATGTCAAAGCCACATTATCAGGTCGTGCCAGCAGGATAAAGGAGGCGCCTTCATCGGTATTGACGCTGCTTTTAACCGGCATAAGCTGGAAAATGGCTTCGCTGCTGTTTTTCAGGAATACATTATTCAGATCATTTTCAAGCCTAAGGCTGTTACCGTCTATTAAACTACCTGCAGCTTTTTCTGCATTTGCCCAATCACCTTTATATAAATACAATTTTGAAAGCAAAGCCGTGACTGCCCATTGGTTAGGCCTTGTCTTTTCGCCACCTGATATTGCATAATCTGCAGGTAGCAGCGCTTGCGCCTTTGTAAGATCGGCAATAATGGAATCATATACTGTTACCACCGGCGTACGGGCTATGGTTGCATTGATTTGGTAACTGGTGGTCCGGACAACAGGAATGTCACCATATAGTCCAGCAAGTAAGAAATTACAATAGGCCCGGATAAAAAGCGCTTCGCCTGTTACCTGTCTGGCAACTGCCGCCGACAATCCCGTTGAAGATTGCACACCTTCTATCACGGCATTGGATGCATAAATAATATTAAAACCATCATCCCATAAACGTTCATTCAAGCCATTGGACACCGTGATGGTATTTTTATAAAATTCTCCCTGGGGTGAAGCTGTAGCATAATTATCCAGCTCATCGGCCGATAAACCGGCGTATAAGGTAATGGCGCCATTTAAAAACCCATTGCTAGAGTTCATGCAGTTGCTATAAATGCCAGTCATTGCTGCATTGGCACCCGCATCGCTGGTGAAAACAGACTGTGTTACCAGTTTTGTTTTGGGCGGATCAATTTGTATAAATTTTTTACACCCAACAAAAAGGATAAAAAATAAAAAAAGGAAATTATATATTATCGCTCGCATATGATAGTTGATTATAATGTTAATTGAATACCTGCACTGATGACTCTTAATGGTGGTATTCTGCCCGAGCCATAATTTTCCGGATCGCTACCAGAAAATTTAGTGAACAGCAAAACATTCTGTCCCTGCAAATACAATTTGACTGTTTGAAAATGTATTTTCTCCAGCCATTTTGCAGGCAGGTTATAAGACAGGTATACATTCTTTAGTCGTACGTAGGAAGCGTTTTCCACCAGGTTATCACCCCCGTTATAGACTGTGTTTACATAGCCCTGGTAGGCGGCCGATCCATAATCTTGGGTAAAGCGTTGTATATTGGTATTATCGCCTGGTTTTTGCCACCTGTTCATAATAAACGCTGGCTGGTTACCCATCATACCTGCCGGCACAAAAAGGCCTCCTGTAAGCCAACCTTTACCTGTCTGTCTAACAAACTGGAATAATACATCGAGCGACCAGTTGCCATAGGTCACTGTATTTTGTATACCACCATAATAATCTTGTCTGATGGATTTTAGTGGAAGCTGGTCATTGGGTATGGAAATGGTTCCATCCCGGTCGATATCCTGGAAACCAAAAGATCCGGTCGCAGGATCAACGCCGGTATAATGCAATGCATAAAAAACTGTTAGCGGTTTACCTACTGCATAAATATGGTTATAAGCCGATCCTTCAATATTGGGATAGCTGATAAGCTTGTTGCGTGGTACACTTACATTGACCGAAGTTTTCCAACTGAAATGGGCTGACTTTAGGTTTAGTGAAGAAAGCTCTATTTCCCAGCCACTGTTTTGCACGGTGGCATTTAAATTTTCCTGCACCGTAGAAAAACCAGTGGTTGGTGGCAATGCATAACCCACTAATTGATTGGAAGAACGGTTGCGGTAATAATCCACTGTTAACAGCAACCTGTCTTTAAAGAACCCCCAATCTGCCGCTATCTCCATTTTTTTATTAGTCTCCCAACCATAATTGGGATTACCCAGCGCTGTTGGATACAAGCCGGCAGTACCCTGGTAGGGATAGGTGGTAGGGCTATACGTATCCAGGTAACCATAATCGCCTATCTGGTCATTACCGGTGATGCCATAACTGCCCCGTAATTTACCAAAACTGATAAAGGGCAGATTTTGCTGCACCAATGCTGATTTCGAAAATACCCAGGCGGCTCCGATAGCGCCAAAATTGGCGAATTGCCTGTCGGCACCGAAGCGGCTGGAACCATCCCTTCTGCCGGTAAGATTAATAATCAGTTTATCTTTCCACGCTGCATTAAGCCTTGCATAGATTGCATTGTAGCGGTACCTGGAATAATTATTATCCATCAATACAATCCGGGAAGCGGCGGATTCATTTTCAAGCAGGGCATCATTGGTAATGCCCAGTGCCAAGTTAGTTTGTCCCTGCCTGGTATTGTCCTGGAAAGTAGATCCAGCCAGGGCATCCCATTTAATATTACCCGTTGTTGTACTATATTCCAGTTGCGGTTCAATTATCCATGTATTCAAACTGCCATTTGCAAAAGATGCCGATCCTTCTGTTACACCATAGGCAGGGCGCCAGGTGCTGATGGGCGTTATGGCTATTTCTGATGTATTCAAAGAGGTGTAACCCGCATTTGTTCTAATTTGAAAACCTTTGCACAACTGATAGCTCAGCATAAGGTCACCCAGGAGATGATCCGTTTTGATACGGTATTTTCTTTGCAGCAGGGCAGCCGGGTTGTTCCAGGTAGAATTTTCCCAGTTAATCTTACCATCAGTCGTGTACAAAGCAGGCGCATCCGGTGCCAGTTTCAGGGCCTGTGTATACAAATCGGATTGCAGGATATTATTGTCATCGCGTGTATAATTTGCAGACAGGGATAATTTAAACCGCTGGTTCGTAGATGCGTGGTTCAAATTAAAATAGACCGTTCCTTTTTTATCACTAAAATCGCCGGGGAAAACAGTGGTCTCACGGCGATAACTGTTGGCAAATAAGAATTGGGTATTTTCACTGCCACCGGCAACAGAAGCCTGTACGTCGGTGATATGTGCCGTGCCACCAATTAATACTTTCTGCCAGTCAGTATTCCGGGTAGAATCCCAGGTGCCGTTGATATCATAGGCATTGGAGGGAATACTCGTTACCCCGTCATTGTTGAAAGCTTCATGGCGCATCTGAAGGTACTGTTGCGTATGCAGCAACGGCATCATGCGGGTTACTTTGCCAAAACCGGCATTGTAGCTGGCGTTCACTATTGTTTTCCCCGACTTCCCTTTTTTGGTGGTTATCAATACCACCCCGTTTGCCCCTCGCGACCCGTAGATTGCGGTGGCGTCGGCATCCTTCAATACTTCAATATTTTCTATGTCGGCGGGATTCATATACGCCAGTGGATTGCCGCCATCAATAATAAAATTGATTGAACTGGACGTGAGCGTAGTGGGTGTAAATGGAACACCGTTGATTATGTAAAGGGGGTAATTACCGTTGTCGCCCCTGCTATTGCGAAGACTATTCTGCCCGCGGATTTGAACGGCGAAGCCGCTTCCGGGTGTACCGGTACTTTGGGTAACAACAATACCTGCTAACCTGCCCTGCATGGCCGATAATGGATTTGCTGCTGACTGTTTGCCGATGTCATCGGCATTTAAACGCGCTACCGAACCGGTATTCAGTCTTTTTGATACACTATAGTACCCTTTAATCACCATTTCGTCAAGGGCATTAACGGCCCTTTGCAATACAATTTCCAATACCCGGTTATTGCCAATAATAAATTCCCTGGGCTCATACCCTATACTGCTAATAATCACTACTGAACCGGCAGGCACATCATGCAGGATAAACAGGCCCTTGTTATCACTGGCAGTTGCTTTCTGAGTTCCTTTTACGGCAATGGTGGCAGATTCAATAGCCTGCCCCATATCGTTGCTTACCCTGCCACGTATGTCGGTGTCGGCAACAGCGTTACCGGCTTTTTTCTTCTCCTTTGCTTTTACGATAATGTAATTGTCTTCGATTGAATAAGTCAAAGGCTGGTCCTTAAAGCACAGTTCCAGCACTTTTTCTATGGAAGCATGCTGGATGCTGATGGAAACTTTGGCAGCCGATTCAATTTGTTCATTGGTAAACACAAAGCGATAGCTGGTCTGCTGCTGAATTTCATTGAAGGCGGTTGATAATACAACGTTGTTCAGGGATAGTGAAATACCCTGGGCTTCCGTTCTGGCGGAAAGCTGCAGACAGGCTGCGAAAAGAAATAAGGTTAGAATTCTCATGATGCGTCCCGTTTTCTCAAGGGCAGGTCGGTCGGGGCACAGCTTTTTGATAAATGCCATCAAAAGCATAGTTTTGTTTTGTTTGGGTTAATAAAAGGAAATGTCTGTCAGAAGAAATTTTCCAGGGCGTTAACTCAAACTATGGCCGGGTAGTGTTTCCAGCACCTCCCGGTTTTTTATTTGACCGCCCCGGCGGTTTTTCATTTAGTTCATTACGGTAATGGTATTATTTTCAATTTTAAAATGCACCGATCCCGTTGCCTCCAGCAGGTGCAGCAATTTTGATACCGGTACGTCGCGGCCTATTTCTGCATTAAAATGGTCAGGCACTTTGGCATCATAGACAATCGTAGCATTGTACCAGCGTGCTACCTGCCGCATAAGTAAATCTATCGGTGTTTGTTTAAAAACAAACTGCCCGTTTTTCCAGGCAAGGGCCATCACCAGATCCGCTTTGTCTTTTTCTATATTACCATTTTTGGCAACCGTGCCCTGTTCTCCCGGTTTCAACACAACGCTGTTGTTTAACCGAATGGCGCCTTCCGCCAGCACGACTTTAACTGCCGGTTCGTCCGTATAAGCATTGACGTTAAAATGTGTGCCCAGTACCTGTACGGTTGATCCGCCGGCGCTGACTTCAAAGGGATACATCGGGTCTTTGGCCACTTCGAAATAGCCCTCTCCTGTTAGTTCCACTTTTCTTTTTGCACCGCCAAATACCACCGGGTATTTTAAAGACGAAGCTGCGTTTAGCCAAACCTTTGTCCCATCAGGGAGAGTAAGCACGCGGACCTGGCCGCCAGCCGGGACTGTGAGTGTATTGAATATCTCCGTTTGTGGCAGCATGGTAGGGTTCACCAATTGGTAAGCCACCTTACCGCTATCACCAACTGATACAGTACTATTATTTTGTGCCAGTATGCTCCCCGCCTCAACTGTATCCAGGCCTACCACCCGGCCATCTGACAAGGTCAATGTAGCCTGTTTACTACCTGGTATGATGTCATTGCTAACTGCCTTTGTTATCACTGTAGGTTCGATGGTTTTGGTTGGTTTGGGAATCAATAGGGTAATAGCAATAGCGATGATTACACATGCCGCTGCCGCCATCCATAGGGAACGGACCCTGGTCTTTCTTTTTTTGTTGGGGAATGCAATTTTTTTTCTGACCTTTTTAAGGGCGGCTTCCACATCCATACCCTCCATCTCTGCCAACCATTTTTTGTGATTGGACTCATCGATCAGTTGTTCAAACAATCGCTGGTTTTCAAAACTGGCACCTACCCATTCATCCAATTCCTGTTCTTCCGCAGTCGTCAGGCGGTTATGGATAAACGCTGCCACCAGGGAAGCGATCCTGAAAGCCTCTGCATCATGGGGGCCCGGCTGGAAGGGTTCTTCCTCTTTCATCATATTAAGTTAAAAATAAATAATGAGAATGCCCGCAACAGTAACAAGACTGTACCGCGGAAAAAAGTGGCTGGTCAACCAACAACTATTTTTTAGAATAGAAAATTAAACGGCGTTATAAAATCATTAAGAATAGCAGCGGGAACAGGCGCATTATTTTGCGCAGGAAGGCCAGTCCTTCTTTGCGGTGTTCCCTGATAACCCTTGGGGATATGTTTAATGCTGTAGCAACTTCTTGTACTGATTTACCTTCCTGGTAGAGTAATTTAATCACCCGTTGCCTTTGCGCAGGCAGTTTATCAATGGCGGCGCGTAACTCCCTTAACACCTCTGCCTTTACCAGTACCTCCCAGGCCAGGGTTTCAGGAATCGCCATCATTGGCCCAGCTTCCTCCTCTACTGCCCTCCTTTTATGCTCAGCCTTTACCCAATCCAGGCTTAAATTCCGGACCACCCGGTACAAATAGGCTTTTACATCCTTCACTTTTTCCCTCCTTTCCCAAACCCTCACAAACGCCTCCCCGGCAATTTCCTCTGAAACTGCTTTGTCTGCAGTTATCTGCAAGCTATAGAAATAAAGTGCTTGAGAAAGTTCAAGAAAAATGGCGTCAAAAATAGCCGTATTTCCAAGACGAGAGCCTTGAAAAAAATCGTCCGTAATATAATTATGTCTTTGCTCCATCTTCTGAAGAGAGCGAACCTACATTGGTGGATTGGAGCATTGCTTTGAATACTTTGAAGGAGACCAACCAAAAAATAAAAAGGCGTGGAACCCAACTTACCGTCTTGAGGCCCTCGGAGAGCCGGACACGAATAAGAAGAGCCCACGCCGAAGCGTGGGCATTCTACTTATCATCCCGTGTCCTTTGAAATTTCCGAGGTTTCAAGACGAGACTCCAAGCGAATGCTTCAAATTATTTAATGAAGAATCGCAAATTTATATTTCAGTGTGAATAACTAGACTGTTTATTCTTCAAATATAACACTAATGCCGAATTAATGGTACATGTACCTTTGAACATTTTTTGAAATTGTTTTCAATTGCCATCATGAAGGAGGCAAGCAAAATTGAAAAATTCGTAATTGCAAAGGTTAAAGAAAAAAGAGAAACTGCTGGTCTTACCCAAATAGTATTGTCCCAAAAACTTAATATGAGTGACAGTTTTGTTGGTCACGTAGAAACCCCAAGAAGAAGAGCAAAATACAATATTAACCATATAAATGCCCTTGCAAAAATATTTAAGTGCTCCCCTAAGGATTTTTTTCCAGATAAACCAATTTAATATTACAACAATATTTACGGATTGGAAAAATCCGAACACTCACCCTCTTTCTTAAGCAATCCTAAGCAGTCGTATTAATTTTGCGTGTAAATGCCTGACTTGTCAAAATTTCTCAATGGCTAAGTGCCAACTGATAACTACTCCGTGCCAACTCTGAGTGTAAGCGTCCCCAAATTTCGGCAGGATTAAATTAGAGAAAATCTTTAACAACTAAATTTACTCCCCTTTTAAAAAGGGCGTTTTCTTAATTCTACTCCCTACTCAAACAAAACTGTGTTTTTGTTCGATTTTGGCACCGAAACGACTTTCTCCTGACCCAGGAGCGCCAGTAGTTAATTCTCTCTCTGATCAGTTTTTTAGCAACTTTCTACATTCTTTAACCGATGTTCTTTCCGGGAACTTATCGACAATAAATTCTTTTTCCATATGTTTAATCTACTTATAAATTAACTCAATTATATACCTGTTTAATATGGATTTGTTTTGATTATAGTAATAATCATGTATGTCCCGGCAAAGCTTCGAGAAAGCCTTATCATTAAAGTCTGATGGATTAAATCTAACATCTAATTCTTCCTCGTACCATTTAATATAATTGGCTTTTCTATCTAATGTTTTAAGTGCCTTGAAATACTTTTTCAAATGCTTACCTTGCTTATTTTCTTTATGAAATGTTTTAAGAAAACGTCCAGCACGATGAATCTCATTTTTATATTTTGATCGGATTCTAAACACGTTTAAATTGCCCAAATCTCCTTGTTCAACATTTGGTAGGTTGTTTCCATTGATTCTTTGATACGTAACAGTACCTTGAACTTCCAATATACTAACCTCCACCTCATCTACTTTATAAGCTGTCGATAAACCAACTGGGACGAAACAAATCCTATCTATATAACCCATATGATGTGGGTTTAAGTGGAAGTCATCAGTAAATTGAGTGCTCCCTTTATTTGTAACATTACAAGTGTGATCACTCGCCACCAAATTGAATAAACTATAAGATAAAAGCGGATATCTTGCTTTATCATAAAAATGATCCAATTCGTATGACCTAATAACTTGCCCGGCTAAATTGGTCTGATGAATTATAGGCTCAGTATTGCAATAAGAGCAAATTTTAGTAAAGCTATTTGCTCTGAAATATATTTTTATAGCTTCCGATATTTCACCAAAATTTTGGTAGTCAAACGCCAACTTAATAATCGCAATGTTTTCTTTTGTATTTACTACATGATTATTTAGAATTGTCTCATTTAGAACAAGTAAGTTATTTGCGTCATCTATAAGGAGACTTCGTAAATGTTGTTCACTATTAGCCAATAAGGTATTGCAAAGGTGCATAAGCCCCCTAATGTTGATATTGCCCAGGCTATTTAGGTTAGCTAAATAATTAGCAATTGAAGTAGCGTAACCAGAACGGCCATTTAATATAGTAAAATTATCCCCAACACTATTAATTATATGTTTCGTAACAGCTTTAAAACTTACAAAATCATCAGTGCTAAAATCAACTGCTACTCCATTTAAATGACAAAGAGACTGGTGTAGCACTGAAACTCTGAATGCGACCAAATTAATCAGTGCATTTTCATACTCTTGTTTTTTTTGTTGAACATCATTTATCTGTATCCTGATCATTCTTTTGCCGATATTGTTCAATGCTTGTTTTTAAAAATGTATCACCTATAAGCTTTAAAAGCAGTTTGTCATCCTTAGATATTTTCCCCTTTTTTATCTGACTTATCAGTTTCATTATTCTTCTATCTGCCAAATCCCCTATAAGAGTACCAGTTAAAAAGAAATTATCTGCAAGCAAATCATGGATATTAGCTCCGAATGACTGCTTTTTCTTTTTAACCAATTTGCTTTTCCCTGTTTTTTTGTCTATCGTAAGCAGAGCCGTATTTTGAATAGGAATATCTGAAAGTATAAAAGGGGAATGAGTTAGGAAAACTATATTTATATTTTTGATGAAATGAAAGTTTGAAATTCGGATTAAATTAAGCAAACTTGAAACTGTTTCTTTTTGATATTGCGGATGGTAATAAAGTTCTACTTCATCAAAAATCAGGTTAACAGATTGATAAGAAGATATTCGTTTCTCAGAATTTCGGAATTTGTTCTTATTAATAGATTCAAGGTTTCTCAGGTGATATATTACTGAGTTTAAGGAATAAATTTTTTGTTTCTCGCCGGAGCTTAAATCTTCAAAATAACTTCCATCAGTAAACCTTATCCTGCTAAACAAAAATGGGGGAGGCAAATAATCAATCAATTCTGTAAACCACTCATTCCTTTTTAAACTATTCATTTTTTTTACAACAGAACCCAAATCAAATTTCCTTTTAAAATCAAGACCTGGCGGCAAATTATATATATCTTCTTTAAGGAAATTTAGTGTTTGACGCACTTTTAATGTTACGTGACTCCTATCTTCATAAAGATCATTTACATAACTTCTTGCAGAACTCTGTGTTAAATCATAATTGTCCGATCGCTCTTTGACACGTGCAAATCGTTTATCAAACTCTTTAAATGAATCATATTTTGAAGGGATGGTAATCAATTTGTTTATTAGATAAATCTCGGCATATTGCTTTATCGGAGTATTATTTAATGGATAAGAAACCGAATCTCCATACATTCTGGAAAACAGCGGGACAAGAATGAGAGATCTGAATTTTTCTATAAATGAAGTACTAAACCTTGGTTCCCGATTTGACAAGAACTTATAATCTTTATTTTTATCAAAGTACAATTCAATTCTTTCTATAGAAGATTTATAGTTAATTTTTTTATAGCCAGAAATGCTAAGGATATTTGACAACAATCGAGAACGGGTTAAAAGTGTCTCAGAATTCACATTAATGTTCCCTTTAACTCTAAAGGGATTTATAACAATCGGCATTTGGTAGCCGTCATTCTTATGAAAAAAGGATTTCAACCAAATGCCGTTGTAATTAGAATTGTAAGCATAAAACGAATAGTTGACTACTATTGTATAGAAGAAATTATTAACCTCATTATATTCCTTAATTGAAAAATTGTCCTTTCGAAATCCTTTTTGTTCATCAGTGCATGAACAAGATTCCAACAGATATTTACCTTTTGAAATGGAACATCTGTAATAATTATTATTCAGCAAATAATATATTTCAACTTTTAACCCTGTTTTTATTTCATTTAACTCGTCATTGTAGGCTTTCAACTCATCTCTTTCAAGATTATTTGTAATTGGCTCAGTAAAATTTTCCGGATTAACAAAATCCAGGCTCCTTGATACAACGAATATTGAGTGTAGGAGCAAATCCATTAAACTGCTTTTACCAGCTCCATTTTTTCCCACAACAGCCGATACATTTATATTGGTTGTATCTCCGTTAATTTTTGTTACTGAATACAGATTTCCAGGAACAGTTTGCTTATATTCAATTGAGTAAACATCTTCATCAAGCGAGACAGCTTTGGCGTGTCTATTTAAAAGAGAATAATCATTGCATAAATTATAGACTTCCCCGGCTAAAAGATTTTTCAGGTATTTCGACGCAATGCCGCTTAATGGCCTTATTGCTATTAGTTTAAAGCTCATTTTAAATAACAAATATTAATGATTGCCAATCACTCTTTAACAGCAATCAATTTATCGAGCTTGCTGTTGCACTTATATATAAATGGAGTATTCTTTTCTTTTAAGAGAGATATTGCTTTTGGCCATAAACCAATGATAGCAAGCGAGATTTCATAAAGCGACCACTTGCGTTTTTCGGATAATTTTAATGCCACGACCCGAAATCCGTTTTCAAACAATATTTCAGTAACTGGCTCTAATCCTCTCTTTTGTTTATCTATTCTGAACAAAACCGGATTTTTGAGTTCTGCATCATTAATTGAACTATCATAATGTGTAACAGTATAAGTATCTGACCTATCCAGGTTTTGAAGTAGTTGAATTGCTTCTATAAGGCTTTTAGGGTGCTGTTTGTCAAAGAGAATAGTCATATTAATTCATATAAGCCACCGCAGCCAAAACCTCCTCCTCTGTAAGGTTATATTCAGATTTGATAATTGCCATGTTTTGAGGATTATTATCGTAAAAAGAAGCTATAATATCTACAGGAACCTCTTTTTCAATAATTACAGGTTTTCCCAAACCAATCTTAGGATCTATTATGACTTTATTATTACCTTTTGCCGGAATTAACCTTTGCGCAATATCATTTTTAAACACAATGTCTCTGAAGAAGAAACTGATAAAATCAATATTTATCTGACCGGTACCATCCAGGGTAACTTTTAAACCATCATTAAACTCCCAAACAATATCACTACCACTTACTTTTAGGCTTTTTACTACGTTGTTTGTCGCAAAAGGGTACATTTTACCAGCAGTTTTTTGACTTAAATCTGCCCTAGCTTTTAATAATTTTTTGAGACTAAATCCATTCTCCCTTAAAGTGCCTATTACAACTAACTCTATAAGCCCATGAAAACTTATGCGCTTTGCCTCTATGTCTTTTGCCTGCCGGGAATCTATCCCTTCATAATTTTCTTTACTTAACTCCTTAAACCAATTGGTAACCTTTTGTATTGAGAAACGGGTAATTGAAGCAGTTTCAGCAATGCTATAAATTCCGATATGAAGGCTTAAGTCAAGCATATTTTGGTCAACGGTTAAAGGTAAAGCTATGATTTCTTTTTCTAATCTCTCCCACGCCTTCATGACAAGCCTCCTCGTTCTATACTCTCCGTATAGCTTTATTTCTTTTTCTTTTAGCACGCGGAAAGTTTCTCCCGGAAAATCGGGACCATAAACATCTTGTGGGTCTAAAATATACCGGAGTTCTTCGGTAGTAAGGCCATAGAGTTTAGCGTAAATTGCATCAAGTTTAGCTTTTAAAACAGCCCTGCGTTCTTCATCCCATTTAAAAGGGGATAAGGTGCAACCATCCGGGTCAATCTCACACCAATCGGGTGGACCCCACTCATGTCCACCAGTTGCAGCTCTGTTTTCTTGCCATTGTTGTTGTATGGCAGCTCTCAAATCTTCATCAGCTTCTTTCCATACATCATCGGCAAAAACTTTGATATCCCAAGCGCAATAGCTTAATTCCATAATGATAGGAACTATTATCATTTCGGTTAATCCGGCAAATTTGTTTGGATGTAATACCGGCAACTGTTCTAATGTCCCAGCATTAAGATGAAGGCCAATTATTTTTTGCCTCGCGAAATAATCGAAGGATATTGAATTTAGATTTCCAACTAAGCAGCAAAGTTTTATAAGTTCAATTTCAGAATAAATATTTCTACAGTTCGTATCACATGCCACCCTCGGTAGAATTGAGGCAATTGTAGTTCTTTCATTTGTAGCATTAGTTACATCACGATAACCAATTAGCCAATTAGAGGGGGATTTATCTTTAACCCTATGATCTAGTTCAGCAGAGGGGATATAATATTCTGTTTCTATACAATAAGCTGGATCTAATATATTTTCGATTCCAACATCTTTTATGTTCTCATTTATGTATGTGGCGTAACGATGATTGTATTGAAAAATATTCTTTCCGCTATACATTCTAAATAAACCCTTTTTATCCTGGTTTGTTAATCCAATATTCTTTTTAAAATCAACTCCATTATCTGAAAGACTAAGCATTCTTTTGATAGACGCATTCCAAATATTTGATATTTTCTTTCTATTTACAAAAACACCAAGCTCTGCGTAGATTCTTTTAGATATTTTATAATCAACGACCGTATGAAAAATTGGTGGAGCTAAAGTATTAGGGCTAAAAATTTCGAGTTCATCAAAATTCAAAGTTATTCTTCTTTCCTTATTAAGCAAATCAGATAACTCATGTCCGAAATAAAAAAAATCAACTGTCTTAGCATTTAGATCGCTTCCTGTAAGCACTAAAAGGCAAAATCTTTTAGCTCTATGGACTCCTGTGAATATCGGTTTTGAGTTCTCGAAATCATAAAAGCATTTCAACCTTTTTTCGATAATAATTCTTGAAAAGAGATCAGCATTATAAGCACCTGTTGCAATATCTGATGGTAAAATTAATCCAACTGTCCCTTTCCTAAAAACAAGCCCAATTGAATTTTCGACAAACAAAGGATATAGGTCTATCCTTCCTTTTGACCCATCTGGAAATCTATTAGATTCCTGAATAAATTTTCTTTGAGCATCAAAGTCATGCTTCGCTTTCTGAAACGATTCATATAATTTCGAATCACTTGTACATAAATCTTCTATTAACTTTTTTCTAATTCTGTCAGATGAGGCTTGTGCAATTTCATTGTTTCTTACTTTAAAGTATTCTTTTGCGTTAAGCTCTACTATTTCCCAAGGTGGGTTACCCAGCATTACATCGAAACCACCTTGCTCAAATACATCGGGAAACTCTAATGGCCAATGAAAGAATTTATGCTCCATACTCAAAGCATCACATTTGCCTATCATTGGACCAAATGCGGCGGCAGGATTATTGAGAAACTTTGCGAGCCTTTCACTGTTGGGTGCTGCTTGTTTGTTTTCTTCAGTATTGTTCCAGAAAAAGGCTGCAGCCCAAAGATTACAAGCTCTCCAATCGTTAAACCAAGTGTAGTTGTTGCGGAATATTTCAAATTTTGTTTTTACCTGGTTTACACCTTCTACATCATCCTGCTGAATATTTTCCAATTCTTTATAGTCGCCCGTAAATATTGTAGTGTCTATTTTGCTAGTTTGGTTAAAATCAAGCGTAGCCTGTTTGGTTTTGTTGTATAGAGCATTCTCCTTTTTCAGTTCCTGGCATACTTTTTTATCATCCCCAGTAACAGGGTTAAATGCATTATCAGGAATACCATTTTGTAATACACTTAAATCAGTAACACCAACTAAGCTATTGCCGTTTCTAATTTTATGATCTAAAAAACTGAGCGGCTTTCCACTGTTATGCCCTTCCAGCCAAAGTGCCAGCTTACAAAGTTCTACCGCATCTGGGTTATAGTCCACTGCATAAATGCAATGCTGTATTACTTCCCGTAAACATTTCCGGTAAACGGAAGGGGCAGGATTTTCTTCACCGCTTTGTACCCTGGCTAAATACCAGGCAATGGTGCGGGCTGCCGCCAATAACATGTGTCCACTTCCGGCAGCGGCATCACAAACCTTTAGTTTTAATAATACTTTAGCCTGTGCAGTTGAATTTCCGCGATGTTCTTTTAAACGTTCCTCAATAACTGGTATTAATGCTGATTTGATTAATTCGTTTACCAGGTCGGGTCTTGTATAATAGGAACCCGTTGTTTTTCTGTCTGTTCCCTCGTGAAAGGTAAAGTTGATATGTGTAGGAATACCAGTCTCTATGTTCTCAATTACCGGATGCAGCTCCAGCAAGCCCTCATACACTGAACCCAATTCTTCCACGTCTAATGAACGGTAATTGATAGGCACAAGTGCTTTGCTCTGCTTATCATCAAATTCATTCAGGTTGCGGATACATTCCAGCAATAGCTGGTTATTGATGATGCTGTATTGCAAATCTGCAATGGCTTCTTCACTAAATAAATCGCCATCCAGTGGGTGTATTCCCATTTTCTTACCCATTCCTTCTGCCTCAAATAGTTTAAAGCTTTGCACCAGCCCTTTCCATAAATCAGTAAACTGGGCTTCGTACAGATAACGATTTTCCGACAATTTGCGTAAACGGGCAATACTGTAAAATCTCCAGTATAACTTCTTATATCGTTGTGTAGCTTCCGTTTTATCTTCAGGGTCGTAAATCAAATCTCTTTCTTCTGTTACCATTAAAAACAACAGCCGGTAGATGATGCGTAATAATTGACGGTAATAATCTTTAGGAGATAATTGCCCTGATTGAATTTTATTCCGCAACATTTCGTTTTCCTCATGTTGTAAAAAACCTTTGCCCAGGGCTACCAGTGATTCCTTGACTGCCAGGCTTAATCCATCCCGGATACGGTTGCCTGTTTCAATACTATCCTGGTAATACTTATCCAAATAGCATTGCTCTGTTTCTCCCTTGCCGCTTGGAAAGCGAGTGGCATGGAGCAAACGATACAACAATGTAAACTCACTGTACTTGTCTTCATCCAGCATTCTTTTTAAATCAAACTCGAGGTAGGTAAGTTTGATTAGGCGGCCACTATCCCTTAGCAAGCGCAGGTATAGACCGTTACTCGCAATACCGTACACATGTTCAGTAACATTAAGGTACTCCTGCATGGTTGCATGTGGTGAGAACCTGCTGGTGCCGCCACTGGATTTAACATCCAGTGTATTTTTATCAGGATTTCCCGGTTCTAAAAAGCCTACAATATGCAGTGGCAGGCTGTCGAGATTGTCTGCGGTATGACTTATGGCGTATTGTTGATTATTACTACCCTGTAAAGCATTTCGTTGGCGAGAAGTTTCAAAACCTAACGAGTGCAGAAACTGCTCAATCCATTTTCTACTTAAGGTGGTGCCATAGGGATCATTTGCTGGTAGGTTTTGACTTCTGTTGCTAAAATGTTTCCAATCCAACTTTATCCGGCTCCAAGCGTATTCAATTTCACTACGCAAATTGGCTCCGGGTTCCAGTCCAAAATCTTTTGCCAGCTGGCCATCTGCGTCTGCCTTTTCAATTTTCTGTAGTATTTCTTCGGAAATAAGATTGCCTAGTATGTTAATAGTTGTGTACTTCATGATCTAATTACTTAACTACCGGTAATAAAATATAAATACCCAACACATCCATCGGGAGTACCGGCACTACTACTTTGTATTTACTGCCGCTTACCAGTTTTTTAAATCGGGTATGACTATCTACTAAATGATTAGCCCTTTCTAATGCCACGGGATCTGTCTTTTCCCGGAAGGAAGTTTCATTTAGCACCCAGATCATTTCTTCCTGCAACCAATAATCCATTTCTGCTCTATCCATATTTTGCGTAGGAACAGCAGTCATTAATAAGTGATAAGCCTTCTCTCTATCTAAATACTTTTGTTCTGATACTGTTCCATAGTAACCCCACAACCACATTTCCTCTGCCACAAGTTCTTTGTTACTGGGCTGCTCCGCTATTACATTTCGTACCCGTAGCTGAACGATGACTGTTTTTTGCTGAACGGTATTGGTTCTGAACACGGCAGCCCTAGCAGCAGCCGGAGTAACCTGATTTAATGCTGAATTGATAATATACTGTGACAGGTGTTCGGTAAAAGGATGGTTTCGCCCAATGTATTTATGGCCAGCGGGAGTTGGCGATTTAAAGGACACCAAAACTTCAGCATCCTCAGTAAGTAATTGTTTTAATCGTTGAGGAATGTTATTTGTAAATATTTTACACCCTTCTTTTTTCTCATCTACCTGTATTCCCATAAAGCGTAATGAGTCAACAATAAATTGTTCAACTGTTTTTACATCTCCAATTGCCTCATCCACTTCTTTTAAATCACCCTCTATTTCGTGAGCCTTAATGGCATTTTGTGCAAAAATGCTTCGGGACGCCATTTCTCTTTTTTCTGCTTCATCAAAGGCCTTAGCTACCTTGTTTTTCTCCTCTTCAATTTCCTCTGCCTCAAATAATGAAAGCTGATTGGAAACTTGCTTGATAGCTACATTGGGCTTCAACAGGATGGCATTGGTTACCGCTTCCATCACAGTAGCGCTGTTTTCAGGAAAGGGAACAGAGATACCGATAGATTTGCGTATTTCTTTTGCTTTGCGCAACAGCACTTCGAGAACTACCCCGTCAATAGGATTATTGCTGCCATATAACAATGCCACTTCCACTTCGTCAGCTTGCTGCCCAAAGCGATCAATCCGGCCTTCTCTTTGTTCCAGGCGGTTAGGATTCCAGGGTAAATCATAATGCAACACAGCATTAAAACCTTCCTGCAGATTTATACCTTCACTCAAACAGTCGGTTGCAATTAATAATCTTCTGTCAGACTTGCTCATTGTTTCAATCTTTTCCCTTCTCAGCTCATCATTCAGCTCAGATGTTATAACCTCAATATGAATATTTTTAAATTGCTTCCCTTTAAAGGCGTCTTTGAAAAGTTCACCCAGGTAATTGGCTGTTTGAATATAGCGGCAAAAAATAATTGGGTTGAACCCTCTTTCTATGAATTTTTTAATCTGGAAGAATGCCTCATTGGCTTTTTGGTCATAATCAAACCCATAAAGCACTTTGAGCTTTTTTGCATATCCCCAAAGGCGTTTAGACTCGGAATCTTTTATCTCATCGGCTTTTCCCAACACCGAAAGCGGAAGATTGTCATCAGTTGAAAAATCTGTGTCTAATACGCTTTCGCTTTCTGCTTCGCTTACCACGGTATCATCATCTTCACCTGCCAGGCTTTTCTTCTGTGCTTTTTTAACCAGCATGGATATACCGGCAGCGGGGCTGCTCATTACACCTCGCAATAATGCAAGCGCGTCCCAATAACTGTAACGTTGTTTTCTGCCATCACCGGTATGCTGATTTACGATCTCACGGGCATAGCTTAAAATATCATTAAATACTTCTGCGTATTCTTTGCCTATCTCATAATCTTTGTCAATTGAATTTCTTTTAGGGAACTTAGTTTCTTCATCAAGCCATTTCAAAACATCAGCGCGCCGCCTTTGAATGAAATATTTCGCTATTTTTTTTCTTTCTTCATCTCCAGAGGAAATAATATCAAGATTTTCAAAAGCCGGATTTAGCAATCCCAGCAAAGATTGAAATTCTGCCTGCTTACCGCTATGAGGGGTTGCAGTTAATAGCAACAAATGCTGGTTATCTTTTTTGGCAATATCATGCAAAAGATGATAACGCAATTGCTGTGTATTGTTGGACCCTGCCGGTCTGGCGCAGGTGTGTGCCTCGTCCACAATTATTAATTCGGGGCAATGGTCAATAAAAACCTGCCGCTTATTTCCTGATTTAATGTAGTCAATGGAAATAATCTGAAAGGGGAAAGCCCTGAACATGTTTTCGTTTGTCCTGATTTGCCGCTCCAAAGCGGTAGCCGTACCAGACCGGATAATGACAGCTTCCAACCCGAACTTATTTTTTATTTCATCCTGCCACTGGTCGCACAAATGCGGCAGACAAACAACTGCAAACCTTTTTATTTCCTTTCTTTCATAGAGTTCCTTTGCTACCAATAATGCTTCAATTGTTTTTCCGACTCCCACATCATCTGCAATCAATAGCCGGGTAATATCCTGCTTCAAAGACATTATCATTGGAACCATCTGGTAGGAACGGGGACGGAATGAAAGTTTACCCAAACAACGAAACGGCCCTGCGGCATTACGAAAAGATAAACGGGAAGCATTGTATAATAACTTGGCTGAAGTAAAATCTCCTAAATCTTTTTTGCCAGGCTTTACAAAATTGAAGGACTCAATTTTTTCTTCCGCTGATGCTATTGGTGAAAATATTCCGGTTATTTCATTGTCAGTACCTCCCAGTGGTTTAAGTAAAACTACTTCAGGTTCTTCCGGAGGCAGCACTACCCAAGGTCGTTTCCTGAAAGTAACAAGGCTTCCTGGTTTAAATTCAAATTGATTCATTCCTCTATTTTACTTTTTTAAATATATCAGGTCGTTTCGCAATTAAAAGTTCCAGTGGTTCTTTGTAATACCATACTAGTACCTGATAGCCCGAATTTTTCAATGCTTGTCTTTTTTCTGCATCATCTTCCTTAATATTCGCCTCGTCATGAGGGTTGCCATCACAGAACAAATAAATATTGGGATGATAATAAAAATCAGGTTTCACATACATTTCATTTACGGATGGCTGAGCGCCGTCGGGCAGCCTCAAACCGTTTTCATACAGATATTTTAGAAATTTGGTTTCCGTACTGCTGTTATAATCTTTCCCTTTCATTAAGAAAGCATAGTGGGAGTCATAATCTTCGAAAGCCTTGTTTGTTTTTACTTCAATTTTAGCTTCCTGCAAATTGGTAATCGCAACACGAATAAGATTTCTGTCAATTTTTGAGTGATAATACTGGTTGTAATAGCTAAGGAGGTCGCTATATGTAGCAGGCACTAATTCATCTTCCGGTATCTCATTTCCGAGTCTGTCCAAAAAGCACAGTCGCCACGCTTCACGCATTACTGCTTGATAAACTTCAGGAGATTCCACAATTTGCGAAAGAATACCCAAACTTCCCTCAGCCGATTCATACAACATAAGATTAGGAACTTCAAGTTCGCCCATCACCTGTACGCCTATTTCTCCGCTCTCTACCTGAAAATAGTTTTCAATTGCTCTTTTCAGAGCATACACCAATGTGATAACACCATTGGCACCACCCGACACTCCTAATGCCGCTACAGGTTGAATAAACAGTGCATTGGCAGTCACCGTAGTAAATGGCATTACCGACCTGTAATCATCCGGGTTTTCATTTGGTCTTCTATCGGGATTAGCCGATTGCCAAATGCCTTTTTTTGTATGAATAGAAAAGCCTTCTGTATCCGTGTTGCGCCACTTCTTGTTAATATGTACCAATTTAGCCGCAGGGATCGCATGAATATGCAGGAGTGGCTTCCCTTTCAGCTGTACAGTAGCTTCTGTAATATTTTCGAGTCCACCTTCTACATAGAAATAGGTTTTAATATCATATCCCAACCGGGTTCTTTCTTCTTCAGCACAGGTTATTTTTTGCATTTCATAAGCACGGCTCTCGGTCATTTCATGCAGCAAAGGAATAGTGTTCTTGTCTGCTTCATGATTAAGGTCCATATTTACAAAAGGGTCGGTATTGAAATGATATTGGTCGGCTCTTTCCATGAAAATATAGCCGCTAAACGGACTTACTTTGGCTTTCTCAGTTCTTATCTGCGGTTCAACCAGCATTAATCTGTCAATACGATATTTTGCACCATCATGATAGATGGTGTTTCTTGGCCCAAATTCATTTAAGGCAATTGCTCTTGGTCGTGAAATGAATTCGCCACCTGATTCTCTGTTTTGTAAAAATGTTCTAAGCGGCAAACGGGTGAAATTATAGCCAGGCAGGAAGCCTTCTGAAGCTAAATAGCGATAAGGATAAAATTCTGATTGATTTCTGCTTGAATTGTTTTGGCCATCAGAAGATGCGTTGTTTGATTTTTCATCATTTAGCAACAATTCCATTTGTCTCTCAGCATTTCTTCTGTTGTTCCATGCGAGCTTAATCTTTTCGTGGTCTGAACTGTAAATTCTGTTTTCTATTATCTCATTAGCTTCCCTGAACTGTAAGATTGCTGTTCTATACAACGACCTCCATCTGTTTAATGCCTGTTCAAAATTGCTTTTAAAGTTATCCAATTGTTCATACACCCAATTGTCAGTAAACCATGATGGTTTTCTCAAAGAAAATTCTTTTTTTAAAAAACTATCATTTAGAACTTCTATAAATCGATGTGCAATCTCGCTCTTGTCATTATCACCAAGCGTTAAAGCTTCATCAACAGCTTTTCTTACTGGCAAATTGACAAGGTCTTCCTTATCAATTAAATCTCCCAAAGATTTCTTTAAACTATCAAGTGAACGATAAGCAAAAACAGAAGCATAAAGATGGCTACGCAGCAATTCTTCATTAATTAAGTCCAGCCTCGGCGCAGTAACCTCTCCTGCTACCATTTTAGTTTTATTTTCAAAATAATGCCGGTCATGGGCGCTGTAATTTGAGCAATAAACAAGCACAAGTGCGGCTTGCCCGCTTCTGCCTGCACGGCCACTACGTTGCGCATAGTTGGCAGGTGAAGGGGGTACATTCCGCATATGCACAATGGAAAGATCGGAAATATCAATTCCTAATTCCATTGTTGGAGAACAGAATAATACACTTATGTCACCATTACGGAATAAGTTTTCCCTTTTTTTACGTTCCTCATTATTGATTTGACCGGTATGTTCTTTGCCTAATATTTTCTTTAGTTTATTTAAATCTGATCCATAGAAATGTTGGAAATATTGATTAACAGGAGCAGATTTTACCTCACCATAAGAGCGACGCCTGATTTTGTCTGGAATCAAACCGGTTTTATTTCCTTTACACCAAAGAATTTGGTCAACACGTAGTTTGTACACGGGTACATCCTCATTCAGTTCGTTTTTCATTAGAGAGGAGCGCAGCCAACCTGCGTCACATAAAACGCCAAATAATATTCTTATAAACTCTGTATAAGAATCTTTTTGGTTTAAAGGATGGTTATACTGGGAAGCAATTCTCTTAATATACCTTCCAAAAACACTACTGTACCCCGCACTCTCAGTCCGAACGTTCTGATTTCGTAGTTTTTCAATTCGAATCACGGCAGGTAGTTCAAACTGTTCTTCTTCTTCCAAAGTCCACGGGTGTTTTAATAATTCCTTAATACGTTTTGTCTTAGCAATAAGGTTAGAAGGTTCAAGCATACTAAATTCTAATGCGTAGGCTTTTCTAAAGAAATCAAATATCTGGTGCAGGAAATCAGCCCTTTCATCAGAAGTCATGGATTGCATTACCGCCACATTAGCCCATAACTCATCAGTTGTACTTTCTAAAAGATGACGATAATGAATTTCAAGCAGTCCGCATTGTTCCAGGTTGGGCATTACCACTCTCCAACTTCGACGCAAATCATGTAAGGCCCGGTACATAATAAAATCCTTCAACGCGTCTTCATTATCTTTTTTTGGCCCTGGAAAGGTGGAGGGTTTTGTCCCATAGATTTCCTGCTTAAAGTCCAATGCTGAAAAAACATTTTCAGCCAGATTTGTATAATCAAGCTCTGTTTTTTGCTCAATGGCTTTGAATAGTCCGGAGCGTAATTGGCCAACTTGTATAAAATCATTGAAATGGCCAGATTGCAAAGAGGCATCTTGCCTATTGTCAGTGAAGCTGAGTAGCTTTTGCTTTGTAATTTCTTCCCCCGCTAATGAAAGCTGCTGAATGGTCTCAAAGGAAAGTATAGTCGTTGCTGTACTTCGGCCTTCACCACCCAACTTTGCCAATTTTGTCCAGTCATTTTTGTGTGTATATATGCTTCCTGAGGTAGGGTCAAGAAGGAGAGGCTTTCTGATGAACCAACCTGAGTACTCCATTTTTTCGGTAAATGAATAATCGCCTTCGGTATTGAAATATATGGTACGGGGAATCCTGTCCCGATATTGAGACTTTAACGATCTTGGTCCGCCGCTCTTTTTTTCAGGGTTAAACCACGACTCTGGTAGTTCTGACCTGTCTCTTTCATAATCCCACAAAGGCTCTTCGTCTTCTGGATGTTGAACAATAACATATCCATCTTCTGTACTTTCTTTTTCATCGTCACTTGGAATATCATCAAAAGGCTCACGAGGTAAGATTCGAGCTGAGCTTTCATTTAACGTAACACAATAAAACTCATGACCAGAATCTCGGCTAAAAAGCAATGCGAATAAATTTGTATTCTTATCTGCATAACGACCAGCCTCCAATCTTAATTCCCTTGAATCTCTGCTCCCAAGGGTGGCATATACAGTTCCTGTTTGAGCTACAAACTGATGAATCCTAAATGGCAAATAATTCTTCTTTCTGCCGGGAATACTGTTTAATTGATTAGCCCATTCCAATAAATCTAAAAAATGCTTTAAAGCTGAGTTCAATTCAACTTCAGCCGACTCAGAAAGTTTTTTAGCAATGCCACTGATAGTAATAGGCTTTCTACGAACTAAACGTCCTTCTTTCTCTTCCAAAGCAATCTCTTGTTCAATCCAAATAGCGGTGGGATGAGCTTCAAAGTCGGCATACGACTTATCGTTTGGAATTCCATTGATAATGCTCTGTTTTAATTCAGATTGCGATATTGCTTTATTCGCCAGGCTTTTAATAAGGAATTCAGTAATTACTTGATCAGCTTTGAAGTCTGAAGCAAAAATTTTGGATGCCACATGGGCAACTTCTTTCTGTTGTTCCAAAATGGAAGTATGTTCTGCTGAAACCATTGTAGCTGATGTCCCAAATGTCAGAATTTTCTTTGCCGCTCCTGCTTTAATCCTTCTTATTAACATTGAAACATCTGAGCCTTGTCGCCCTCTGTATGTATGAAGTTCATCAAACACAAGAAACTTCATATCTTCCAGAATGTTCTTTCTAATATCTAAATCCTCTCCTCTTGTCATTATTAGCTCAAGCATCATGTAATTTGTGAGGATTATATGAGGCTTTTCCGTTTTTATCCTGTTTCTTTCAACTTCACCTTCCTGACCGGTGTATTGGGCATAAGTAACTGGGAATTTTTTACCTGTTCTTTCTTTTAATTCTTTAATAATTTGGTCGTTTGTCTTTCCTTCCTTTACAACTTTGCCAAACTGTTCCAAATAAGATATTTCATATTTTTTTATTTCTTCATTTTGGGAGTTTATAAGAGCATTCATTGGATAAACAATGACGGCCTGTACACGGCCATCCGCCGCACCACCAATTTTCAAAATGTGATTGAAAATTGTAGCGATATAAGTAAATGACTTACCCGAACCTGTTCCGGAAGTCACTACAAATTCCGTATCCGAAGTGCCTAAAAGAATAGCCTTTTCCTGATGTTTATATAAAATTCGTTCGGCAAATATTTTTTCAAGTTCAGGATGGAGATTTAATTTCTTAATGGGTCGACCGTTTTCAAAAGTGGGATTGAATTGAACTAGTGGTTCAGGCCAGAGTTTTTTATTTTCAATTTCATAAAGTACCCGTTCTTTTATATTGGGATCTTTAATGTTTAAAAAGCTTACAATATAATTTTTATAGTTGTCAATTAGTTTGGTATGAAAATTTAATATGTCCATTAGTTTCAATTTGCTAAGCAGTCATTTTTTGTTATCTATCAAATGTTGTAGGGCTTCATTAAAAAAGGGTTGTTTGCCAAATTCTTCGTCAAGTTTTTTAATCAAGTACTTTACCTGGATTTCTTTATAGTCTAAGCCAAAAAGCTCGGCAATAACTGGTATCATTTTAGAATTTGCAGGCCGTTCACCTTTCTCTATTTTACTTAGCGTGGAAGTATCAATATCCAGCATAGCAGCGACCTTCCTTAATGGCATTTTCTTCAGTGTACGCTGAGTATTAATTAACGCCCCAAATTCACGGCTCCATGTGTTTGGCATTATTTTTTGGACTTAAGTGTCAAATCTAACAAAACGTCTCGGTTTTCAATCGATTATGACAGATATAGTTATATAAGTGTAAGCTCGTACTGTCCATTCTTAATGATATTGGGAACGGCTTTTGCAACCTTAAACTTAAATAATTACGCTCAAACCTTTAGTGATGCATCAAGCCGAATACTCTGACAAGGATTTGATTGTTAGTATATTATCGAAATCGTTCGACGATAACAAAAGCGTCAACTATATTGTAAAACAGGGCAAGGAAAGAGTTAAAAGACTAAAAAAGTTAGGAATACTCTTTTGATATTTGTTACCATGCTGGAGACGTTTTTCTATCAGAGGATAAAAAAGGATGTACGCTGATTGTGCTGCCGGATACAAAAAAAACGACTCCTAAATCAATTCTTTGGGATATTAAGCTGGCGCTATCAGTGATAGGCTTATCGAATATAAAAAAAGCAATGAAGCGCGAAGCAAAAATCAATAGTCTTCATCCCAAAGAACCCATTTATTATTTATGGTTTATTGGAGTAGATCCTTAGGAACAGAATATATTAAAATAAAATTAAATTTATGGGTAGCCAACACTATTGGCGCCTTTACGTTCTGGTATATTAATGGTTGCACTTACAGGTAACATTAAAATCATTTGGCAGTGATTCAATTTGATAATACATTTAATACGCAAATACAGCCTTTACAATCAACCGCCAAACTACATGCGAAAACGTAACCAATTGCCCACAGCAAAAACACCGGCATTCGTAAACTGCGTCCACTTTTTTTTGGTTCAGATAACCATCTTCCGTTAAGCTATTTTCCCCGTAATAAGATTAGGACATTTGGTTAGTGCTCATTTTATACGCCGTCACCCTCAATCAATTTTACATGGCATTTAAAACATGACAGCCTGATGAATTGACTATTTCTATCGGACGGTAGCAATCAGGAAGAAAGTATCGTACCTTTCTATAAACCTTCTCAGATGAAAAAGTTACTGTTACTACTACTCCTGTTTTTGCCTATTTTATCCGCATCAGCGCAGCGGGGATTCAACTATTATAAAGACTCTCTCAGAAACGGTTCCTCCAATGAAAAAGCATTCAACTATTTTAAAAAAGCGTATTACGACTGCATATGGAAGTGGACAAAGGCCGGAACTGACAGTGCAGAGCATTACTTAAAACTGGCGATACAGGAAGACACTAATTACGTAGCAGCCTATGCATTCCTGGCCCATCTGTATCAATTTAAAACATACAATCCGGAAGATTTCGATAAATATTTTGTATTGCAAAAAAAATACGCAGGGAAAGCCATGAGTTATCATCCTTCAACCGGCGATGCGTTTTCGGTTATGTCCGATGTGGTCTGGTCGGAACATGACACCTTGCAGGCGTTGACATTACTACGGGATGCCATTGCCCGCGAACCAGACAATGTGGGAAATTATCTTTTTCTTTCTGTGCGGTTTACACAAATGGGCGGGGCTGATGATAGTGCAATTTATTATTTGCACCGGTTACTTCATTACGATCCGGAATATGGCCAGGCTTTTATCAAACTGGGAAACGTCTATAACTGGAACAAGCACGATTTTGACAGTGCTGCATTTTATTACGGTAAAGCGATTGAAAACTATAAAACCATTCAGCCCAGAGATAACAGGATGATGTATGGTTACTACGGGCTCGCAGATGTCTATCATAAACTGCAGCAATATGATTCCGCAATACATTACTACAAGCTATACCTGCAGGAACTTGAGCCTTCTGATTTGTACGTCAGGGCACAGTTCCTGGGTTTGACCTACAAGGCACTTTATGAATGCGACCAGCGGTTATCAGGCAGGTACCTGGACCAGTTTCTCAGACTAAATGCAGCGCGCATGGCAAAAGAGCCCAATAATATTGATCTTTTGATGCAGACGCTGGAAGAGAATTATATGCGAATTGACCAGGATTCTGTGTATGAAAAATATGCACTGCCTTTGGCGAAAAATATTCAAACCATTCATTCGGCTGACCCTTACCTGGCCATCTATGCAATGGATGACGAGTTCATAATATTAAAAAAACTGAGGCGAAACGAAGAAGCATTGAAATTGCTGGAGGGATACATCGCAAATCATCCCAAAGAGCCGTTGATTCTTTTTGATCTGGCGCGATTAAAATTTTCAATGAAAGATTACAAAGGGGGCTTTGACTGTCTGAACCGTGCCATACTGAATTTGAATAAGGTTTTTACCAGGCAAATATTTATTGAGGGGTTGAATAATCCTGATTTTGATAAGGTTAGGAACAGGGAATCGTTTAAAAAACTCGCCTTACGTTAAGACATTCAATACCATACGACATAATGGTTACGCATAGCCGCTATTAAATAAACAGGCCCCTTTATTGAATGCTCCCAATAAAAACGATTTGTTATACAAAGCATAGTTAAATACTTCTTCAACATATTTTTTGTTGGGTCATAAAAAAATATTTTCAATATCAAAGGCCGGCTTTATATAAGTGTTTACCCGTATTTCATGTCAATCGCAGATTGGACAACCTAAAATTAATTTCCACTATTTGGTATTTGTGTTATTAAATTTCCGATATTTATTTGGCTTATCTTTTTTTGAATCCCACACTTGTTTTTTATTCCTGCAACTTCGTTGAGAATGTTCATGTAAATTATTTAGAGCGTCAGGTGGTATGCGTTTGTATTAATCCTGATCTTCTGAATCCTGACAGCGTTGTTATAAAATAACGTTCAGCGTCAAGCATAACAGAGACCCTGGATAGCGAAATATTATTGATAACCTGAAACCAAAAGTCAGCAAATATTATCCGGTTGATTGCTGCCCTACCCTGGCGCAACCGTTGAGAGGATTTTTTTTACCGTGTTTCATCTTTCTTCTATTAATAATTAAAATCAAGCGCTCATGCCTGAATCAATTCAACAAACAGCTCCTAATCCGGCAATTACAGCCGATTCCAGGCTGATGGAAAATTATGTACTTGAATCCCCGGTAAACGGTGGAAGTGACATAACAACGGTCAGGGACGTGAACAATCAATTAAACGCATTTACCATTGGTACCAATGGCAGGGTATACCAGACTTTTCCTGATCAGCAAAGCGATACTGGCTGGAACCAGATTGATATTGGCATTAAGGCTAAAAAAATTGCCGCGGGGTTGACCACTGACAATTTGCTGATTGTATATGCATACAATGATGACAATGGCGGCACCTTATTGTATGTTCAGCAAACAGCCGGTGGTCAATGGGCAGCTCCTGTATCCCTACCAGGTAGTTTTCCGAATGCCAGTATAGCGACCCATAATTTTGATGATGGCTTTTATTTTGCTTACTCCACCAGAGAAATGACCTCGTATTCTGTGACGTATAATAATAGCAAACCTGCTTTGAATTTAACTGTCAAAAATCCGGATAACCCTGGTTTTAATAACCTCATTTGTTTATCCTGGTCGTATTTTGCAGGTAAACCGTCTCTGTACATTGCATCCAATAAAATGGTGTATACGCTGACACCCGTACCAGCGCAGGAAGAAAACAGCATACAATTAATATCCGGCACACCCGATCAGGAAGTGCAATCAATGCTGGCAATAAGAGATGCCTATGGCGTTGAATGTATATTTGCCATTTTAAATGATGGCTACCTGTATTATCTTTATGCCCCGCCTAAACTCTGGGAATTTACCAAACGTGTATTTCAGGATATAAAGGTTTCATCCTTTGCTGTTTCCTTAAATTCAGTCAACCAGCCTGAGGTATTGGCAATAAACCCATCCGGAACATTATTCCACTCAACGGCTCATTTTGCTTCCATTCCACAGTGGACTACTCCCTGGCAAATCAGGGACGGCGCCGGAAAAGTAGCCGCCAATCTTAATAGCTTAGGGTCCTCCCAGGCCTTTGTTATTTCCAGTAATTCAAAAGAGTTGAGTTATTTAAGCCAGGACTCGTCCTCTACAGACTGGATACAGGAAAATATTGAAATGGAGAATCTAACAACTCTTAAAAAGATCTCCAGCTTTACCATGGATATTGCCCTGCTTGATTCCAATGGAAGGCCCAGTCCCAATTGTTCCTTTTCCATAAAATCAGATAATGACTGCATATTGTCCATTAATGGTATAGTAGCAAATTTAAATGAAGGCATTGTTTTTAACTGGCAGGCCAATGCGCAGGGCAAGATCTTTTTATGCCTGGAAACAGATACTTTATCAGCACCCCAGTTCAGCATCAATACCGAATGGATGGATGCCGGCACATTTGAAGAAATTCAACCCAACCTGAAGGTCCAGGACAGGCTCAATACCATCAACGTTACGGACTTACTGGATGCTCCTGGTTTACTAACAGGCCCATATCGTACGCCGGCAGTTGCCGACAGCCTGGTAAAAGGTATTAAGGACAGCCTGAGCCTCGCACCGCCGAACCGGGCAGCACTGACCTATGCGGAAAATTTCCATTCGTGGCAATACCGGCCAACCCATAACAGCTATTACACAAGCAGCAAAATAGATCCGTCCGCCATACCGCAAAAAAACTGGCAGATGGATTTTTCATCCGGTGTTCCTGAGTATAAAGAATTGTCTGCTACTGAAGCGACTGCCTTAATAGTATCCATGAAAAGCAAATTTTCTGAATATGGCGTTAATACGCCATCAGGTCAGGATGTAAGCTGGGGGGATATCTGGTCAAGTATACAAAACGGTTTGGCAGATGTTGTTTCCGTCGTTATAAGCGCAGGTCAGTCCTATATTACCTTTGTGCTCGACGGTGTTACCTACCTGTACAACAGGACTATTAGCTTTATTCAACAGGTGTTTGATCTGATCCAGATGTTCTTTGATAAAGTGAAAGTAGGGTTTCAGCAATTATATGAACTCCTGAAATTTGTATTGAACTGGACAGATATTACATTAACCCAGCAGGTGATATCCCATTCTATTTTGCAAATATTTGATACAGCCAGCGGTGTGCTGAATTTGCTGAAAACCCAGTCCGGCAATTATTTCGATGCTTTGATCGCTGACTGGGCAGCTTCGCTCAGGACGCTTGAGAACAGTCCTTTAGGCGAAAATTCCTTACTGCAAATATCCAGTTCAGCCCAACCCCCGGTTGGATATTATACAG